>ENA-UPTF01000156-UPTF01000156.1-marine-metagenome-genome-assembly--contig:-NODE-156-length-47728-cov-6.801641_pt1 | contig 47728 bp, 51 predicted proteins | sample MGYA00238166_ERZ767019 | MGnify/ENA primary metagenome ERZ767019 (study PRJEB28930, sample SAMN06266391) | marine metagenome | isolation source: Sea water from 250 m depth | place: Atlantic Ocean | study... | reverse complement strand
GCACCTACTCCTTTAGCCGCAAAATATATTTTTGAAAAACTGGGTGCATAAACTACCCCTAATACAGGATTAGAATCTTTTATAAGAGCAATATTAACGGTAAATTCACCATTTTTCTTTATAAACTCTTTTGTTCCATCTAAAGGATCAACTAGCCAGTATTGTTCCCATGATGATCTTATATCAAATGGAATATCACAATTTTCTTCTGAAAGTATTGGTACATCAGGTGTTATCACTTTAAGCCTTTCACATATAATATTATTTGAGAGTGTGTCTGCTCTTGTTAATGGGGATAAATCTTCTTTAATCTCGTAGTCAAAATCAGAGTTATAAACTTCTAAAATTGCTTTTCCAGCTTCTTCTGAAATTTCTATTAATTGTTTAATTAAGTCTTTTTTTATCTGAATATAATCCATAAGGATATGTTAATGATTATTTTAAGTATTTGATATTTATAGTAAATATTATTATATATAAAAAAAATCCAAAAAAACTTGCATTATATGTCTTTAAAAGGAAAAATATACTTATTCAAAGACCGTGTTCACGGAAAAATTCAAAAAAGTTTTTGCATATAACCGTCAATATCATAAAGTCTACACATAAATTTCAAGAATATGGGAACAAGTCATACTACTGATAAAGATTTTGAAAAGGATGTCATTTTATCTGATATCCCAGTCCTAATAGATTTTTGGGCAGAATGGTGTGGCCCATGTAAAATGATAGGACCTATATTAGAAGAGTTATCAACTGAATTAGATAACAAGATCAAGATTGTAAAAGTCAATGTCGATGAGAACAACCAAACAGCAGTAAAATTCTCTATAAGAAGTATACCAACACTAATGATGATTAAGGGTGGTGAAGTTCAAGCACAGCATATTGGTGCAGCATCAAAATCACAAATAAAAGAATTTATTAACAAAAATATATAAAAAAATGCCAGCAAACGGAAAAAATAGAAGAAAGAGAAATCCTAGACACAAAAAGGAATTTCAACAAGATAGAAAGGCTACCTTTACAAGTGAAGATATTATCTCGAAGTCAGAGGTTGAAGGTGACGATGTTCTTAGTCTGCCTGATTTAAGAACCAAATCTATCACTGAATTACAAAATACTGCTCAAGAAATGGGTATAGAAAATATTTCAAGAGCCAGGAGAACAGATATAACCTTTTCAATTCTCAAAGCTCATGCTGGTGAGAATAAAAGTATTTTTGGAGAAGGTGTACTAGAAATATTACAAGATGGCTTTGGCTTTTTAAGATCATCAGACACTTCCTATATTGCTGGACCCGATGATGTTTATGTTTCTCCAACACAGATTAGAAAATTTAATTTAAGAACTGGTGATACAATTTCAGGTTCAGTAAGGCCTCCTAAAGATAACGAAAGATATTTCGCTTTATTAAAGGTTTCAGAGATCAATTTTGAGGACCCTGAGAATGTTAGAACAAAGGTTCTTTTTGAGAACTTAACTCCTTATTTTCCTGAAGAAAGATTTAAACTTGAACAAGGCACAGGTAGCCTTGAAGATCTTACAGCACGAATCATCGATCTAGCATCTCCTATAGGGAAGGGACAGAGAGGTCTTATTGTCTCACCTCCTAAAGCAGGAAAGACAATACTACTTCAGAATATTGCATCATCTATTACAGCAAATTATCCAGATGCACATTTGATCGTACTTTTAATTGACGAAAGACCAGAAGAGGTTACAGATATGATCAGAACTGTAAGAGGAGAAGTTGTATCTAGTACATTTGATGAGCCAGCATCTCGCCATGTTCAGGTTGCAGATATGGTTTTAGAAAAAGCAAAAAGACTATCTGAACACAAAAAAGATGTGGTCATTCTTCTTGATTCAATCACTAGATTAGCAAGAGCATATAACACTGTAGCTCCTGCTTCAGGAAAGGTGCTTACAGGTGGTGTTGATGCAAATGCATTGCAGAAACCTAAACGATTCTTCGGTGCTGCTAGAAATATCGAAGAAGGCGGTAGTTTAACTATTATTGCTACAGCACTAGTTGACACAGGCTCAAGAATGGATGAGGTAATCTTTGAAGAATTTAAGGGCACAGGAAATATGGAAATAGCTCTAGATAGAAGAATTGCTGATAAAAGAGTTTATCCTGCAATTCACATTAATAAATCAGGTACAAGAAGAGAGGATCTACTAATGGATCCTGATGAGTTGCAAAAAATGTGGGTGCTTAGAAAGGTTGTCCATGATATGGATGAAATAGCTGCCGTAGAATTTTTAATAAATAAGATGAAAGATACTAAAACTAATAGCGAATTCTTTGAATCAATGAAAAAGTAATTATTTCATTATTCTAAAGCCAATATCTTTCCGAAAATAACATCCTTTCCAATGAATTTTTGATGCAGCTGAGTATGCTAAATCTCGAGATTGTTTAATATCTTCACCAAGTGCAGTAACACAGAGTACCCTTCCTCCATTAGTTAAAATTTTATCATTTTCATTTTTTGTCCCTGAATGGAAAACTTTAATATTATTATTTATAGAATTCAGACCTTTGATTTCCATGCCTGTTTCATATGATTCTGGGTAGCCTTGGCTAGACATGATTACACCTAATGCCATGTCAGAGTTCCACTCAATTGGAAACTTATCTAGCCCACCCTTGAAACAACTATCAATCAAATCATATAAATCAGATTCCAGTCTCATCATAATCGGTTGAGTTTCAGGATCACCAAACCTGCAATTATATTCTAAAACTTTAACTTCTAGATTCTCATCAATCATCAAACCCGCATACAAAAACCCCCGAAAGTGTATGCCCTCACTAGCAAGCCCTTTCACAGTTGGTCTTATAACATTATCTATAATTTTCTTATTTAGTTTCTCATTCACAAAAGGAACTGGAGAATAGGCTCCCATTCCACCTGTATTAAGTCCTTTATCACCTTCACCAATTGTTTTATGATCTTGTGATGTTGCTAGAGGTAATATTTCTTCACCATTAACCATAACGATAAAGCTTACCTCTTGACCTGTCAGAAATTCTTCTATAACAATTTTATTGCCAGCTTCACCAAATTTTTTTTCATTCATAAATTCAGTTATAATTTTTGAAGCTGATTCATAATTTTCCACAATAACAACACCTTTCCCAGCAGCTAAACCATCAGCTTTTATAACCAAGGGATATGCTTTATCTTTAGCATAATCTTGAGCTTCAAATATGTCATCAAAGGTAGAGAAATTTGCCGTTGGTATGTCATATTTCTGCATAAACATTTTTGAATACCCTTTTGATCCTTCAAGTTTTGCAGCCTCTGCAGAAGGACCAAAGCAATTTATACCTGCAGCATTAAATTGATCAGTTATTCCATTAACTAATGGATTTTCTGGGCCAACAACTACGAGGTTTATATTTTTACTTTTAGAGAATTTGATTAGTGAATCAATATCATTAGGGGATATATCTACGTTTTTTGTCTTAGCTTCACCTTCTGTGCCTGCATTTCCTGGGGCTACAAATATTCTTTCAACTTTCTCAGACTGAGATATTTTCCATGCGAATGCATGCTCTCTGCCTCCGCTCCCAACTATTAGAACTCTATTTTTTGTTTCCATTTATTTAATGCTTGAAATGTCTGATACCTGTCAAAATCATGGAAATATTTTCTTTATTAGCCTCATCAATAACTTCCTGATCTTTTATTGAACCTCCAGGTTGAATAACACATTCAATCTTGTTCTCAGATGCCATTTGTATACTGTCACTGAATGGAAAAAACCCATCTGATGCCATTACAGCCGCATTTGTATCTAGATTAGCTGCTGCTGCTTTCAGACTTGCTATTTTTGCTGAATTCACTCTGCTCATTTGGCCAGCACCAATGCCGATGGTTTGAAGATTTCTGGCAAACACAATGGCATTTGACTTTACGTACTTAGCTACTTTCCATGCAAAAATAAGGTCTTTTAGCTGTCCTTCATCTGGCGCTTTATTGGTAACAACATTTAGATTATTAGCTGCAAGGATTTCGTTATCATCTTCCTGGATCAGGAATCCACCATCTATTGCCTGTATATGGAAATCAATTTGGTTCTTTTTATAATTTTCTACTGAGATTACCCTAATATTTTCTTTTTCCTTAAGGACTTCTAGAGCTTCTTCATCATAAGAGGGTGCAATTATGACTTCTAAAAACTGATTATTTATTAAATATTTTGCAAAGTCTTTATCTACAATTCTATTAACTGCTATTACGCCCCCAAATGCAGATTCTGGATCAGTCTCAAATGCTTTTTTGTAGGCTTCATGTATGTTTTTGGAAAGGGCTACACCACAAGGATTCACGTGTTTTACAATAACACAGCAGGGCTCTTCAAATTCTTGTGAGCATCTCATAGCCGTATTTGCATCTAAGAAATTATTGTACGAAAGGGCTTTACCTTGGAAAATATTAGCAGCAACGAGAGATTCATTATCTAAATGATTTAATGAATATAGCCCCGCTTTTTGATGTGGATTTTCTCCGTACCTAAGGTCATTTTTCTTGCTTAATCCTAAGATGATATTTTCTGGTAGTTGATTATTATCTATACTATTTTGAAAATAGCTTTGAATATTAGCATCATATACAGAAGTTAAATTGAAAGCTTTTAGGGCTAATTCTTTCCTCATTGGATAAGAAATTGAATGACTGTTTTTCTTTAATTCATTGATTAGGCTTTTATAGTCATCTGGATCAGTTACTACTGTTTTGCTATAGAAGTTCTTAGCAGATGCTCTAATCATACTTGGTCCACCAATATCAATATTTTCTATAGCATTTTCTTCATTAACATTATCTTTTGTTACTGTTTTTTCAAATGGATAGAGGTTCACTATTATTAGATCTATATTTGTTATCCCTAGTTCATTTTGAATCTCATCATCTAACAAAGGTCTATTTAATAGGCCACCATAAATGAGTGGATTGAGAGTTTTAACTCTTCCATTCATTATTTCAGGAAAATTTGTCAGATCAGACACTCGATCTACTTCGATGCCTAGTTTTTCTATATACTTAGCCGTTCCTCCTGTAGAAATAATTCTTGTTTTATTTTTATTGAGATAGTGTGCAACTGTGTCGAGACCGGCCTTATCGGAAACACTTATTAGTGCGGTCTTAATTTTAACTAACTTGTCCTTAGACATAGGTTTTGGAACTTGATTATATGATTTTGAAATCTTTAAGTTTTTTTCTAAGAGTAGTCCTATTTATACCAAGGATTTTAGCTGCTTCACTCTGATTACTATCAGTATATTTCATAACTTCCTTCATGAGAGGTCTTTCAACTTCTTTAATTACGAATTTATAGAGATCGACAGGTTTATGTCCGTTCAAGGTCTTAAAATATTTTTTTAATGCGTTTTCAGTTAAGTGGTTTAGGGAGCCATTCAGTTTTTGATTTTTTTTATTGTTTTTCTTTTTCAAAAGAATACTTCCCCTGGCAAATGAATGCGTATTTTTTAAACGGATTCCTTAAATAAATAAGGACATTAACTATAACATGTACTCAAAAAAAATTTGAGTGATTAATTAGTAATTATAGTCCAAGCCTTTTTTCAAGATAGTGTATATCTGTTCCACCTCTTTTAAAGGCGTTATGTTGCATAATCTCAATTTGAAGCTCTAGGTTAGTTTCAATCCCTTCGACAATCATTTCAGATAATGCTATGCCCATTCTTGTAATGGCTGATTCTCTCGTATTTGCTTTAGCGATTACTTTTGCAATCATAGAATCATAATAAGGAGGTACTTCGTAGCCTGTGTATAAATGGCTATCTATCCTGATTCCAGGTCCTCCTGGCGGGTGCCATAGGGAAACTTTTCCAGGAGAAGGTATGAAAGTTTTTGAGTCTTCAGCATTAATTCTGCATTCAATAGCGTGACCTCGTTGAATAATATCTTCTTGTTTAATTGAAAGCGGTAAACCCATAGCAACTTTTATCTGTTCTTTTACAATATCAATTCCTGTGATCATTTCTGTGACTGGATGTTCAACCTGTAATCTCGTATTCATTTCAATAAAATAGAACTCATTATTTTCATATAGAAATTCAAGTGTTCCAGCACTTTGATAACCTATGTGTTTACAAAATGAGACACATTTTTCAATCATTTCCTCTCTTTTTTCTTTAGGGATCTTTGGTGCAGGAGCTTCTTCAATAATTTTCTGGTGATTTCGCTGCATTGAGCAATCTCGATCGCCTAGACAAACTGCGTTACCATGCTGGTCAGCTAACACCTGAAATTCAATGTGTCTTGGTTCTTCAAGTAATTTTTCCATAAAGATAGTGTCGTCTCCAAATGCTGACTTCGATTCTGCTTTGGTTATATCTATAGTGTGTTGAAGGCTGGCTTTAGTATGAGCTATTCTCATTCCTTTTCCTCCCCCACCAGCTGCAGCCTTAATCAATACAGGATAACCAATCTCATCAGCTAACTGATAAATCTTATCCATATCCTCATCTAATGCATTGTCAGATCCTGGTATGCAGTTAATTTCAACTTCTTTGACCGCATCTTTAGCATTTATTTTATTTCCCATTAGCTTAATAGTTTCTGATTTAGGACCTATAAAGCTATAACCACTTTCTTCAACCTGTTCGGCAAAATCGCCATTCTCAGCAAGAAAACCATAACCTGGATGAATGGCCATTGAATCTGTGACTTCTGCTGCACTTATTATTGAAGGCATATTCAGATAACTGTTTACAGATTCTGGCGGGCCTATACAAACTGACTCATCTGCTAGGAGTACATGTTTTTGTTTGGCATCAGCTTTGGAATATACAGCTACTGTTTTGATTCCTAATTCCCTGCAGGCTCTTTGAATCCTGAGTGCAATTTCACCACGGTTAGCTATCAGAATCTTATCTAACATCGATTTATTCTTGGCTAATCAAAAATAGGACTTCATCAAATTCAACAGGATCTCCATTTTGCACCAGAACTCTCTCTACTATTCCATCAGCATCAGACTCAATTTTATTCATCATCTTCATTGCTTCAATAATACATAAAGTATCGCCTTGTGAAACTGGATCACCCACTTTAACAAAAGCTTCTGCTCCTGGCTCAGTTGCTTGATAGTAGGTACCAATCATGGGTGCTTTCACTTCATAAAAATCATTTCTGGCAATTTGTTTATGATTACTTGACCCATCGTTATTTTCTTGTATTTGATTAGAATAAACGATGGTTTCATTATCATTGGATTTGGGAGTAGTTTGTTTGGAAATCCTTACCTTGTCATCACCTTCGGTAATCTCAATTTCTGATAACCCAGATTCTTCAAGTAACTCAATAAGTTTTTTTACTTTTCGTATATCCATGACTATTTCTTATTACAAAGATTAATAGCCGCGTCTAATGCAAGATTATATCCCTCAAATCCAAGACCAGAGATTATGCCAACTGCGATATCAGAAAAATACGATTCTTTTCTAAATTCTTCCCTCGCAAAAATATTACTGATATGTATCTCTATAAAGGGAACTTCAACTGCTAGAAAAGCATCACGGATTGCAATGCTAGTATGAGTATAACCACCAGGGTTAATTATGATTACATCTGTGCTTGTAGATTTTTGCTGGATCAAATCAACGATTTCAGATTCAGAATTGCTTTGAAAGCACTCCAAATTGCAATTTAATTTAGACGCCTTATCTATTAGCTCTTGTTCAATTTGCTCTAAATCCTTATCACCATAAATACTAGGTTCACGTTTCCCTAATAAGTTAAGATTGGGACCATTAATTAACAGTATATTTGCCATATTTAATTACTTATTTGTAGAAGATATCTACATATTCGCAGAATATAGCTGCATATTCAACGAAAATAGAACTAATTGTTGCTTGTAAGATGCTTAATTCTAGTAAAATAAAGGATGCACAATCCCACACTCATTGGCACTATCCTTTCTACAATATCGCCAGGGGTATCTGGAAGAAAGTGAAATAGAATTGTAAGCAAGAAACCACTTATTACTGAATAAAAAGCTGACTTGGCAGGAATATCCCATTTAAAGACTTTGGACAGGACCATTGGAACAAATGCTGCTCCTAATGCTGTCCAGGCAAAAACAACCCTATTAAAAATAGTATCTGGTGCAAATAAAGAGAACAAAGTCGCTAAGAACACTACAACAATGATTGCGAGTCGAGCTGTTTTTAAGGTAGATGTTTTACCGTTGTTCCAGTCATGACTCACTGATGTTGCTACAGTTAGTAGTTGGCTGTCTGCAGTTGACATAATTGCTGAGAGGACAGCTGCGGTAATAATTCCAGCAAAAATTGGCCCAAATAATCGGTTGCTTACAAAAAACAGAACACTTTCAGGATCGCCAACTGTTGTGTACATTACTTTTGCTGATAAACCTAAGACAATCATCCCAGTGAATATGATTATTGCCCAGATAATAGCGATGATCCTGCCTCTTTTTATAGCTTGGATATCTTTCGCTGCCATAAACCTATTCACCACAAACGGTTGACCTGGGTAGCCAAAACCGATGGCAATTGTTCCTAAAGCAAAACCTGCTCCCATTAATCCTGTATGCAGTCCAGTAAGATTTTGTTCTTCAGTGCTCCAAGTCGCATCTATAGCTAATGATAAATTCTCGAATCCACCAATTCCTATGAGCAAGAGCATCCAGGGCAAAATTAGAGCTACAATAACCATTAACACAGCCTGAATTGAATCAGTCAAACTTACAGCCCAGAATCCACCGATAAAGGTGTAAATAAGAATAACTAGAGCACCAAGAATTATGCTCAGTTCTTGAGAAATGCCTAAAATAGATGAGAAAGTGGTGCCAGCAGCTTGGAATTGTGCTGCCACATAAAGAATTAAGGTTGAGGTTATAATAATCACGCTTAATCGCATTAGTGATTGTTTTTCTTTTTCATCGAAATTATGAAATAAGACACCAGCTAAGCTCACTTCACCTGTTTCCTGGCTTAATTCCATTAATCGAGGGGCGACCCACGTCCAACTGATATAGTAACCAATTAAGACTCCTGGTAATAACCAGACAGCCGATAAGCCCCATGCATATGCAGCTCCACTAACTCCCAATAAAGTCCATGCTGATGATGAGCTCGCTGAAGCACTTAAGGCTGCTACCCAAGGTCCTAATCCTCTGTTGGCTAGGAAAAAATCATCTTCTGTTTTATTTTTTCTTTTGGCAATTAAGCCAATACAAATAAGTATTAGGTTATAGACAAGAATCGTAATTATTACTTCTTGGTTTGCCATTAATGCCTTTATTGATTTGGTAAAAGCACAATCTTACCATCTCTTTCATTGCCTGACTTATCAATATGTTCATAGGCCGATAAATAATTCTCAAGAGAGTAGGTTGCAGCGATTTTTGTTTGTAGTGATTTTTTATTAACTAGTAAGGCTAGTTCCTGATGGATCTCTTTAACTCTTTTCTTAGTTCTTTTATCAAACCCATTCAGAGTAGACATTCCACAAAGCTTAATATCTTTTTTGAATAAGGTCCAAAAGGTTATATGGCAAGGCTGCTTCGTTACAGTACCGTAGTTAATAAGCAAACCTTTATCTGCTAGCGATTTAGCCAAACTCTCTGTTGCCTCACCTGCTACAGCATCAATCCCAAGCGTTATGTTTTTTTTAAGAATCTCCTTCAAACAAACTGATTCTGTAAGCTCGTAATCCATAATTAATTTTGTTGCTCCTAGCTTTTTTAACTCAGGCATGACTTCTTTTCGACGAACAATATTGAGTGTTCTAATACCATGAATTTTAGCTAAAGCTATCAAATATCGTCCGACATTAGAGTTAGCTGCATTTTGGATTAACCAATCACCCTTTTTTAGGTTCACAAAATCTTTTAACAAAAAGTATGCTGTAAAACCATTGACCGTGATCAGTGAGAGCTGTTCATCTGGAGCATAGGGTTGTTTAATTTTAGTAAGGTCCTGAGCCTTGATTTTAAGTTCTTGCCTCATAGATCCTGTGCCCATTGGCAATAGGACTTTATCGCCCTCCTTAAGGATACTGACTTTCTTGCCTACTTTTTTTATAGTTCCAACGCCTTCAAAACCAGGTGTGGATGCTAATGGCTTAAGGGTTTCTTCACCTCTTACTGCCAGACCATCTGCAATGTGCATACCTACAGCGTCAATAGAAACAACAACTTCATTATGTCTTGGTTCCTCAAAAGGTATTTCGACTAATTCAAGGGCCACATCAGGTGGTCCATACTTTTTAATATTTAAGGCCAGGTAACCCATATCAGAGGAGGCTAAGTACTTGTTCTAAATCTTCTGTTTTAATTTCAGTGTTCTTGCTCCAAACAATCATGCCCTCTTGATTTACAAGTATCGTGTAAGGAAGAGTTAGAATAGTATTGCCTAACGATTCCATTAAATCATAAGCTTCACTCTGACCAACCAATATTGGAAAATCAATTCCCAACTCAGCAACAAAGTTGTTAACTTGATCAAGCTCATCAATAGCAATTCCTATAACATTTGGATAATCCTCACTTTTTGTTAAATGATAGTTATTCAAAAGAGGCATTTCCTTTCTGCATGGCGCACACCATGTTGCCCAGAAGTTAATAATCAAGAACTTACTTTGATGCATTTCAATTAGATCAGATTGATCTCCATTAAGATCTGTTAATACGAACGATTCTATGAAGACAGGCTCAGGTTCAGGCTCAAGGATTGGTAATATTAAATAGATAACACCTATAGAAATCAGGAATAATAGACCTAGAATTTTAAGCGATCGTTTTTTTGGGTTAAATCCTTTCACAGTGATAGTTTCTCTATCTCTCTGATCAATTCATTTGAGCTTACAACACCTACTTTCCTGGATGATTCAATTTCATTGCCAGTTTTACTGATCATCACGATGGTAGGAGGTCCAAAAACATTGAACTCTTTCATTAGTTTTTTATCATCGAGATTATTTTCAGTAACGTCTGCTTTCATTGCATTGACTGTCCCTAGTAGATTTAAAAAATCTTGATTATTAAATGTATCTTTTTCCAATGTTCGGCACGAAACACACCAATCAGCTGTGAAATAAAGGAGTGAGATTTGCTCATCATTGCTTGCCACTTTAATAAAGTCTTCTAGTTCAGTAAGCGATTGCACTGAATCAAAATATTGGTCAGTGATTTTCTTCTCTACTTCGGCATCTGTAAAGCTTAGATAAGAAGGGGAGAAGGCATAAAGTCCGATCAAGCTTCCAACTAAGGTTAACCTTAATAGCGAGCTTAATTGATAACCCATCAAACGTTTTTGTAAACGACCTAAATAGTAAAAAATTGTGACAAAACCAAGAAGAATCCAAAGTGTGATTAAAGCGTTTTGGCTAATGATCGGATTGATAACCCATATGGCTAAACCAAACATCACGAAACCGAAAAGGCTCTTTATAACTTCGAGATATTCCCCTGTGGTTGGTAACCATCTAGAAGCCGATAAACCAATAATGATTAAAGGAATGCCTAAGCCTAGACTTAGGGATGATAAGGCTATGATTCCTCTAAGAATATCTCCACTTTGACCGATTACCATTAATGTGGCTACTAATGGAGGAGCAACGCATGCAGTTACAAGCAATGCCGAGAGTGAGCCAATAATAACCACGCCTAAATAATTGCCTCCAACCTGATTTGATAAAGTTGAGTTGACCTTATTCAATAGGTTATTAGGAAGTTGAATGTTAAATGTACCCACCATACCCAGACCCAAGATCAAGAATAAAGCCGACATCGAAATGATAAATCCTGGCAGAGTAAATAAAGCTTGGAGCTGCTGTCCTGCAACTGCTGCAGCTACTCCAGCTGCACAGTAAGTAATTGCCATTCCTAAAACATAACTCATTGATAAACCTAGGCTTTTTAACTTATTATTTCCGGCTTGTCCAATAATTATAGAAGACAGTATAGGTATTGTTGGTAAGTGACAGGGTGTAAATGCTAATGCAAATCCAAGACCTAGAAATATAAGTGAGACAAGAAATATATTAGTCTCAGTAATAATATTCCCCAGTCTGGCCTGATCAGATAGCTCAATTTCATCAGTGTTGATTGATGCTTCTATGAGTCTTCCGCTTGTGACATTTTTTATCCATTGCTGAGGTGGGTAACACAGGCCGATATCTGCACAGCCTTGAGAATTAATTTGGATATCAAAATTATCGATCTCTTCACCTGTTTTTATAGAAATAGGGATATAGATTGTGAAATCATCTCTAAATATCTCGGTTTTACCGAAAAACTCATCCTCATACTTTATTCCTTCAGGAAGTTTAGCTGAGCCCAATAAGATCCTTGTATCCTGAGTCTCATATGAAATCTTATCCCTATAGAGATAGTAGCCATCTTTGATTCGGTGAGAGATTTGAAGGACATCATTTTGAAATGCAACTTCAATCGGAAATGCTTCCTGGGGTTTAAGCACTTGTTGAGTGGATACATTAAGACTAAAAAAAGAGAACAACAGTAAAAAAGAGACTCTCATCAACAGATAGCTTTTATTTAATCTTCTTAACATATGATTATCTTTCGTAAAAAAGCAAAAAAAGTTCCTAAACTAGCTTGAATTTTTCAAATTCATCCTTATTATTAGCACTCTTCTGTTGAGACTGCTAATTCTCAATGAAGATGTAAAGAGATAATAACAAAATTAAGGAGATCAGAGATGAATATTCGTCCACTACAAGATCGAGTGATTGTGAGACGCATGGAAGAAGAAACTACTTCTCCAGGCGGAATAGTAATTCCTGATAGCGCTGCTGAGAAACCTAGTAGAGGTGAGGTTGTTGCTGTGGGTAATGGTTTAGTTTTAGACAATGGCGAAATAAGGCCCTTGGATCTAAAAGTAGGAGATAAAGTTCTTTTTGGTAAATACAGTGGAACTGAAGTCAAAGTTGATGGCGAAGATCTTCTGGTCATGAAAGAAGATGATGTGATGGCAGTGTTTGGATAAACCGGGCATCAATAAATATTAATTTTTAAATAAAGAGGAAAAACAAATGGCTGCTAAAGAAGTTAAATTTGGTAATAGTGCACGTCAAAAAATGATAGCGGGTGTCAATATACTTGCTGATGCTGTAAAAGTTACTCTAGGTCCCAAAGGTAGAAATGTCGTTTTAGACAAAAGTTTTGGTGCTCCTACTGTTACTAAGGACGGTGTTTCTGTTGCAAAGGAAATCGAGTTGGAAGATAACTTTGAAAATATGGGTGCACAGATGGTTAAAGAGGTTGCCTCGCAAACATCTGATGTTGCAGGTGATGGAACCACTACCGCAACTGTGCTTGCACAAGCAATTTTTAGGGAAGGATTAAAATCTGTTTCAGCAGGCTTTAACCCAATGGATCTTAAAAGAGGGATTGATAAAGCAAGCGCTGTGGTTGTTGATCAACTGCAAGCAAGTTCAGTTCCCTGTGATGACGATACCTCGATAGCTCAGGTTGGGACTATTTCTGCAAATTCTGACACAGCTGTCGGTGAAGTTATTTCTGAAGCTATGGGAAAAGTAGGTAAAGAAGGGGTTATAACTGTTGAAGAAGCCTCTGGGCTTGAAAATGAGTTAGACGTGGTTGAAGGAATGCAGTTTGACCGAGGTTATCTATCCCCCTATTTTATTAATCAAGCTGACAGTCAAAGTGTTGAGCTAGAAGATCCATATATCTTGCTTTTTGATAAAAAAATATCAAACATCAGAGATCTTCTTCCATTACTTGAAGGTGTTGCTAAATCAGGAAGACCACTTCTAGTGATAGCTGAAGACATTGAAGGGGAAGCATTAGCGACTCTAGTTGTTAATAACATCAGAGGTATTGTTAAAGTAGCAGGTGTCAAGGCACCAGGTTTTGGTGATAGACGAAAAGCGATGCTTCAGGACATAGCAATACTAACTGGTGGCCAAGTTATTTCTGAAGAAGTTGGTTTGAGTCTTGAGAAAACAACTTTAGAAGATCTTGGTACAGCTAAAAAAGTACAAATCACTAAAGAAAATTCTACAGTTATTGATGGTGCCGGAACGTCATCTGATATTAAGGCAAGAATAAGTCAAATTAATGCCGAGATTGAAGATTCTTCATCTGATTATGACCGAGAAAAATTGCAAGAACGATTAGCAAAACTCTCTGGCGGTGTTGCAGTTATTAAAGTAGGTGCTGCCACTGAAATTGAGATGAAAGAGAAAAAAGCAAGAGTTGAAGACGCATTAAATGCAACTAAAGCTGCTGTTTTAGAAGGCATCGTTCCTGGTGGTGGAGTAGCGCTTGTTAGAGCTAAATCTGCTCTAGATAAACTAGAAGGTGATAACGATGATCAAAATGTTGGTATCAATATTCTAAGAAGAGCTCTTGAAGAGCCACTTAGGCAGATTGTTGGTAATGCCGGTAATGATTCTTCAGTGATCCTGAATGAAGTCGCTAATGGTAAAGGTAACTATGGTTACAATGCAGCCACAGGTGAATACGGGGACATGGTTGAAATGGGGATTGTTGACCCAACTAAGGTAACTCGGTATGCACTTCAAAACGCTGCATCAGTTACCGGACTGCTTTTGACCACAGAAGCAATGGTTACAGAAGCTCCGCAAGATGATGCGCCAGTAGCACCAATGCCTGATATGGGCGGTATGGGCGGTATGGGCGGTATGATGTAAATAACTACTCATCATCGTATAGATATAAAAAGCCCTGCACCGCAGGGCTTTTTTAATACGTTTGTGTTTATTGGTAGAGAGTTATTCTTGATAGAATAGATAGATATGGCAACAAATGAAGAAAAACTAATACAAATCTCAAAAAATGATTTACCTTTAGCTTGTCCTCTAGAAGAATTTGATGATTGGGACGGTCATCCAAGAGTGTATTTGCAAGTGGATGCAAAAAGAACAATTTGCCCTTATTGCGGCACCACTTATGAAGTAACTGATTTTGATGAATAGTCACTCTTCATCAATCACCCACATTAATTTAGCAAATGGCTTTAGAGGAGGGGAAAGACAAACTTTTCTTCTGATGCAAGAATTATCTTCCAGAGGTTATGAGCAAAGCTTAATAGCAAAAAAAAATTCTCTCTTAGCAACTAAATCACATTCAATACATAATCTTAATATCATAGAATCTCGATTGAATGCATTAGACTGTTTCGAGCCTCTAACAAGAGATACGATCCTGCATTTTCATGAACCAAGATCTTTTGTTTTTGCTTGGCTCTTTGGGATAACTAAAGGGCATAAATATTTGGTTACTCGAAGGGTTCAACGACCTCCTAGATCAAATTTCATAAACAAAGCCATTTATTTGAAAGCAAATTCAATCGTTGCATTGAGCAAAGCTATCGGAGATTCTATTATAAAAGCATTAGGTTCAGATATAGATTACCAAGTAATCCCTAGTGCTAAGACAGGGTTCACCCCAAATGAGTCAGAAGTTAAAAGAATAAAATCTACCCTCGAGGGCAATTTCATTGTGGGTCATATTGGAGCACTTGATGACAGCCACAAAGGTCAGCAACAAATCATTGAATTAGCTAAAAGCATACAGGTATCACAGCCAGATATTAATTTCATACTCATCGGTTCTGGACGGGATTTAAAGCAACTTAAGCAGCAAAGCGAAGGGCTAGAGAATCTTAAGTTTATTGGACAAATTGATAACATTGGAGATTATCTGTCATCGTTTGATGTATTTATATTTCCTTCAAGACATGAAGGCCTGGGTTCAATCTTATTGGATGCGATGGATTTTAGTTTACCGATTCTAGGTTCTAATATAGGAGGCATCCCAGAATTAATTGAAGACGGTGTTAATGGTTTCTTGGTCGATGTTAATAATATTGAAGGCTATAAAGATGCTCTTAATAAGATCTATAGAGATAAGGAGTTGAGGGTAAAAATACAAAAAAATAATCTTGAGAAATCAAAAAAATACACGTCTGGGATTATGGCTGATGAATACATAAAGCTTTATGATAGGATAAATAATGGACTCTAATTTCCATAAGCATGTTGACGAGGCGTTAAGCCGTATTTCAAGTTTAATTCGCAAGACACCACTTCAGTACTCACCATCACTTAGTGAAAAAACAGGATCAGAGGTTTATTTAAAACTGGAGAACTTTCAAGTCACTGGCTCCTTTAAAGCTAGGGGTGCAGCCAACAAACTCATGATTTTATCTAAAGATAAACCCGAACGTATTATCACAGCCTCTTCTGGCAATCACGGTTCAGCTGTCGCTAATGCAGCTGCTGAATTAGGACTTGAAGTATTAATATTTTTACCCAAAACAGTTTCTCCAGCCAAACTTAATAAAATCAAGCTATTTGGTGCTGAGGTTGTGTTAACTGAAGCTGATGGCAGAACAGATGCAGAGACTGCTGCCAGACAATACGCTGAAGAAAATCAACTCCCTTATTTATCTCCATACAATGATCTTGATGTCATAACAGGGCAAGCTACAACTGCAGCAGAGGTCGTTAAAGACAATAAAAATTTTGATGCAGTTTTTATTGCAATGGGTGGAGGCGGATTAATTTCTGGTATGGGCGGTTACCTTAAACAAAAAATAGAAGAGATAAGAGTTATTGCTTGTTCGCCAGAAAATTCTGCGGCGATGCATCATGCAATAGAAGCAGGTCGAATAGAAACAATAGAGCACTTAGAAACTCTGTCTGATGGAACTGCTGGAGCTCTAGAGTTTGGGACCATAACCTTTGATTTTTGTAAATCTGTAGTTGATCACTCAATAACTGTAAGTGAGAAAGAAATAGCTTCAGCTATGAAAGACTTTATAGGTGAGCATCAGATGATGATTGAAGGAGCAGCTGGTGTGGCTATAGCTGGCTTCCTGAAAGAGAATGAGAAATATAGAGATAAGAAAGTTTTGATTGTGATTTGTGGCGGAAATATTAGTAATCAAACCTTAGTTGAAGTTCTAAAATGAATAATAGTTTCGTCATGGATTGGGATGAGATTTCTTCATTATTAAATGAAATTAACGTTCATGAAGGAATGAAGAAAGCATTTATTGAATACTCTAAGGGCAACTCAGAGATCCCTCCTGTTGGTGAATTGTTATTTGAAGATCCACCAGGAGAGGTACATATTAAATATGGCTATATAAAGGGTGGCTCACATTATGTGGTTAAGATTGCATCTGGTTTCCCAGGAAATCATAGTCTTAATATAAAACCAGGGCAGGGAATGATGCTGCTTTTTGATATAAACAGCGGGCTCCCACGGGCAATCCTCATCGATGATGCAAACCTAACTGATTTAAGAACCGGTATTGCTGGGGCTATTTCATCTGAGTTACTTGCTGTTCAAGATGTTGATTCTGCATCAATTATAGGCAGTGGTGTTCAAGCGCGTTATCAAATTAGATGTCTTGTTGATTTGCTCCCGCTCCGTGGAATTAAAATATGGGCTAGAAATGCTCAAAAAGCAAAAGATTTGATCAATGATCTAAGGGATTTAAATGTTGAAATAGAGTTCAAAGATGATCTTGAATCATTGGTTAAAGAGTCAAAATTAATCATAACTACAACGTCTTCAAGGGAGCCTCTGATTGAGTCAGATTGGGTCCAACCGGGGACCCATATTACAGCCGTGGGTTCTGATACTCCTGAAAAGTGCGAGCTTGAACCAAAGCTCCTATCCAGAGCCTCAGTTATAGTCGCTGATAGCATTTCTCAGAATAAGTTAAGAGGCGAGATTCACCAAGCGCTTAAAGAAAACTGTGTTTCAGAGAATGATCTTATTGAGCTTGGAGAATTGCTCGATCATAAAAAGGAAGGAAGAACTGATGATCAGCAGATATCGATAGTAGACTTAACAGGAGTAGCCGTTCAAGATTTGGTTATCGCAGAAGCCGTTTACAATGCTAAGATTCGTGCTTAATTAGACGTTCAACTTTTTCTATAACATCTCTAGTTTCTATCAAATCCATAGCCTCTGGCTGCTTGATTTTCTGTCCAAATTTAACCTCTGTCGGTGATTTATCCATGAATACTTTCAAGGCTTGATCGTACTTATTGATCAACCACTCATCTGAATTATAAGGACCGCTTCTTTTGGGATTACTCATTGCATACAGGCCAATTACAGGTTTACCCATAATCGTTGCAATATGAGCTGGACCAGAGTCTGGACTGATAATGAAATCTGAATGCTTGATCAGTGCTGCCATTTCTCTTATGGACGTTTTACCGATTAAGTTAAGAATTTCATTACCAAACAAATCATCCAATTCTTTGGAGTAAAGTTGTTCTGGTGGGCTATTACCACCGGTCATTATTACTTGGAGGTTCTCTAGGCTGATTAAATATTTAATCAGTTTAGCAAAATTGTTAATGGACCAACTGCGGTTATATTGATCACCGTATCGTTGACTGCTGCACGGACTAATCAAGCATGTGACCTTATTTGAATGAATATATCCTCTTGCAAAACCTTCTTCTGGCTCCAGTATGAGAGGAGTCCATTTAGCGGCACTGTCGAGATTGAGATATTTTGTAAACTCTAACATTCCATCAACGACGTGCTGATTTTTTATAGGTTGAATGTATTCATTGCAAAACAAGTTTTGCAGATCTCTGGCTCTATCTCTGTCAAAGCCAACCTTCTTTTTTGCTTTAATAGCTAGGCTTATAAGATTCGATGACATAGATGCATGTATATTCAAAAGCACATCGAAACATCTCCCTCGAAGTTCTTTCTTAATCTTGAAGAATGATTCAAAGGGTTTCTTTTTATCAGCAACAATGAACTCCACGCCTTTAATATCCTTAAATAATTGATGTTCCGTCTTTCCAATCACCCATGTAATTTTAGTCTTTGGGCTTGAACGTTGAATATTTTCTATTACTGCAAGTGCGTGACAGCAATCCCCAAGTGCTGATAACCTAATTAAACAAATGTGGTTCAAGGGCTGCTTTTTATTAGTGGTCATAAAAATGAATAGTCAATTATTAAAAATTAAACAAAATATAATCTTATACGATGATACTTTAATCAGTGAAGTTGATGAGAATCTTTTTGACCTTGAATTCTGGGCTAATCATGAAGAGACTCAATTAATAAATAAAGGAAGAGGAAAGGTTTTATTAATAAATTGTCAGGGCCTTCCGTCTGTTTTAAAGCACTATTATAGGGGAGGGTTGGTGAGCAATTTTTTAAGCGAAACATATCTTTGGCAAGGAGAGAGGAATGCACGATCAATCAAGGAATTCATGGTTTTGCAAGAAATGTTTCAGGCTGGGTTACCGGTTCCTCGACCGATAGCAGCTAGGGTTAATAGGCAAGGCATCTTTTATACTGCTGATCTTATTACATCAAGAATAGATAATTCATCTTCAATGGGAGATCTTTTGAGGGAGAATTCTATGAGTTCTGATCTTTGGAAAAATACAGGGTCGTGCATTGCATCATTCCACATGAAGGGTTTCTATCATCATGATCTCAATATAGAGAATATTTTAATTGACTCAGATCAGAACGTGTTTTTATTGGATTTTGACAAAGCTCTTCAAATGGATCCTAGTAATAGTATGGCTCAGAAGAATATCAATCGGCTTCAACGATCACTCAATAAAAACTTTTCAAATCCCAGCAAGCCATTCCCTAAGGCAGAATGGGAGATTTTGATTGAAGAGCACTCCAAACAGTTGCATCAAGATTGATTATAAGGATCCTTGCTAGTTGCCGTATTCTTGAATCGTCTGTGCACCCAGTAATATTGTTCTGGGTGTTGAAGGATATGCTGTTCTAGGACTGTGTAAATATTTTGCATATATTTTTGAGGGTCTGATGTATCAGGATTTACTTCTGGATATATTTGTAACACATAGCCTTTCCCATTCTCTAGTCTCTTAGCGAAATAGGGGAGCACTGGAGAACCAGTCATTTCAACGAATCTGCATATGGCAGAAGTTGTTGATGCTTGCTGCCCAAAAAAATCTACTTCAACAGCGTTTTTCCCAGCAAAGCTTTGATCGGAGGCATACCAAACAATTTTTTTATCCTTTAAAGCTCTAATTAATCCCTTAATCTCGAATTTAGTAACTAAACTTTCAACCGATTTCAATCGCATTGTCCGAAAGAAGCGGTTAATTATAGGATTACTACCTACCCGATACATGCCAACGAGCGGTGGCAAATTTTCTGTAATACCTTCTCGGGCAATTAATGCAGTGATTTCTAAAAGTGTGAAATGCGCGCTCATTAAGATCACTCCCTTATCTTTTTGTACTGCTTCGTTCAGATGCTCAATACCTTCTACCTTGACAATCTTCTTTAAACTTTTGTTAGATTTCCAACGCGCTATCCCAACCTCTAAAAAACCAATGCCTAGTGAAGCAAAATGCTTTCTTAACAGATCATCTTGTTCTTTTTCAGAGAGATCTGGGAAGCATAATTCTATATTCCTTCTGGCAATATTTTTTCTACTTGATGGCAGCAGATATAGCAATGAACCAAGCACTGAACCCAGTCCAAGAAGAGCCTTAAAAGGCAGAAATGATATGATTCTAGTGAGGCCTAATAATAAGAGGATGATCCAGTTCTTTGGTAGGAAATAATCACCAATTGATACTTTTTTTGGGTCAGGGTTGTTCATATGATGTGGTTTGCATTAAAGTATACTCCATGACATCAAACAAAGACAAAAGATCGGTTGATCATTTATCGCCCGATCAAGTTTATGTAACTCAAGAAAAAGGTACGGAAGCACCCTTTAGTGGTGATCTTTTGTATAACAAAGACAAGGGCACTTATGTTTGTGTCTGCTGCGACCAAGCTCTGTTTGATTCTGATACTAAATTTGATTCAGGTACTGGGTGGCCGAGTTTTTATGATGTTATTAATTCTGATGCTGTCCATGTTGAGGTTGACCGTAGTCATGGCATGGTTAGAGAGGAAGCTTTATGTGGAAACTGTGACGCCCATCTAGGCCATGTGTTTTCAGACGGACCTCAGCCCACAGGTTTAAGGTATTGTATTAATTCCCTGTCTTTGGGTTTTGATTCAGAGTCTGATTAATTAACCCACATCTGGGTTTAGGCTATACAGTCCAGTCAATTCTGTTTCTGCTATAACATGACCTTCAATGGCTTTAAGCACGTCACTTCCAGTAAAGGCACCATCAACAGGACATCTTTCTATATCACAAGCAAAAAGCTTGAAGCGATAATGATGCGGGATCTCATCGTTCCAAGGTGGACAAGGACCCTCGTAACCGAAGTAATCCCCCTCCATTTCTGGATCCCCTGCCATGAAGTTTGTGTAACCATTGATCCCCTGCCTCGATCCTGGAGGACCGTTTGGATTTTGCTTCCCTTTTGGCGTGATGCCATCTGAGCATTCAGCTTCCTCTACGCCTCCATCAACCGGTTCAATATCCACCATCACCCAATGCATGAAATCAACCCGTGGAAGATTTGCTGAAATTGTTTTTCCTTCTTTATTAAAATTCTCCAATGAGGATGGAACATCTGTGTCAACACAAATAAGCACCAATGATTGAGCTCCATCGGGGATATTTGACCAAGTCAGCTGAGGGTTTTTATTTTCTCCCAAAGCCATACGTGTCTCGTCATCTTTGATACCAAAAGCACATTTTTCAGGGATCCAACCGTTGTGATCAAATGTTTTAGATGTTAGTTGCATACTTAATTAGCTCTTCCAGTGATGCGTTTCATAAAATCAGATTGTATAAATAATATCAAACCTGCGAATAAAATTGCACAAGCCCATTCTGTGCCTGCAATGAAAATAACTTCGTAAGATGTTTCCCACCCTTTGAAGCTATAGACTGTAATCACTAGACCGATAAACAAAGACCATATCAGCCATCTCATTTTCTGACTGAGAGGCAAGCCATACATTTGAGTAACTACAAACACACCTAGGAAGCCAAATAAGAACATTGGCCAATTATGCCCACTCATCAAAGCCACCAGAAGAGCATGAATAACCACCATAACTTCAACAAAGATTGTCCATTTAGGGTTTAGGTGAGCACGTGTGAAAAACAGACTGCCTTGCAGTAACAATAGGAACATGTATAAAAATCCAACAATATGGCCTGAAGTTCCCACCATGGGGTGATACCAAAAGGTGTAGATTGTGGCCCAAGCAAAGTAATACCCGTGATATTTTCTTAATCCCGTTGACGCCGCTGTGACGAAATTTAGTTTTTTACCAAAAAACATTCCGCGACGTTGATTTTCCATCATAAGCACAACAAACAATAAGACTATTACCGACCATTGTGCTGATTGTTCTATGACGTCTTGTGCTAGACCGTCATACCAAATTGCTGTCTGAATTAAATGCAAGGTAATAAAAATAGCGTTGGCTGCTAGTGCAGCGATATTAAACCAATGAAGACCATCGGTGTATTGCGGACGTTCTTTTTGGGCCGCGTATATCAACCACCATATAGAAACTTGATGTCCAATGTATAGACCCCAGGCACTTAACCTGGTTATAAAATTTGGTTCATTGAGTTGCCAAAAATACCAAAACGGTACGCCTTCAGGTTTAGGAAGTAATTGTTGTTCTAGAAATAGATACTGCTCAGCCACCCAGATAAATGCTGAAAATACCAAACTAAAAGCAACCCCCAGCTTGAGCGCTTTTGATGAACTAATATTTTGGACTGTCTCTGTCATAATTATTTGGAGCATTCTATGTTATTTAGCAATCATATAAAACTTTTCAAACATAGTTTATTATTAAGCCCTTAACTATAATTCGGTAATTAAGCGTATGGTAGATTTCTTTAAGTTCTTTAAATCTAAAAAAGATCAAGCCTCAGAAGAGAAGGCTCTGGATCCTGTGCAAATGGCAACCGCAGTTTTACTGATTGAAATGGCTCGAGCTGATTTTGATCAGGCCGAAAATGAAAATGAGGTGATTAAACAATTACTCAAGGATCATTTTGATCTTAATAATCAGGGGACTAACGATCTTTTTGAGGAGGCAGAATTGATTGCCGATGATTCTGTTTCCTTGCATGAATTTACTAGAACGCTTCACGAAACTCTTGAACCTGAAGCTAAAGAGGAAATTATCGAGATGTTATGGAGATTGGCAATGTCAGATGAAGATCTAGACAAGCACGAGGATTACTTGGTTAGAAAGGTGGCAGATCTGCTCTATGTTTCTAATACTATTGTTCTTAAAATTAGACACAAGGTGACACAAGAATCTTAAGCTCTTTTTCTGTTTGAGTAATAAATAATAAATCCCGAGATCAGCCATAGGATGACTATAAAACCTATGAATGTCATCATCAAGCCACCAAGAGGTCCAAAGTAATAGCCGCTATGAATGGGTAGAAGATATTTTCTAAAACCCTCGCCTTTTTCTAATTTTCCAGCAGGGTAAATACCAATGAGATCTCCGTTCATTCCATTGATCAATATATCTTGTCTAAACATTTTGTCATCGAAGAAGGCAAACCAATAGTTTGGGCTGTGATCTGAGGCGAAAGAGTAGGCCCCCAAATAGTAGTTATCAGGCAGGGCAGATTGTGCAGTTTTCAGTGCCAAATCTGCATTGATATAATTCATATCCATAGACCCATGATTTTTAGGAGAAGAATTCATCAAACTTGAGAACACCGATCGACCAGTATTTTTATCCTCCCAAGCTGTAATGCTCATGAGAATCCCTGTTGAGGATGTAGCAATTAGAAAAAAAGCGGCAATAAAGCCTAATGATCTATGCATCCGATTAATAATGGGTAATTTTTTGGCACTTTGCCTGGTTTTAAAGAATAGATATAAACCTGAGAGAGACATCAATATTGTGGCTAATGCAAGAATACAGACAATATATACTCCTGCTTTACCGAATAATATCCATCGATGTAACACGGTCAAAGTTCCAATCCAACCAGATCTCATCATAGAATGTTCATTAATGATGCGTCGTTCATACTGATCAAAATTAATAATGATGGATGACATATGAGGATTGTCTGGATCTCTTCCTCCCATCAAAACAGTGGCTGAATTTGGAGTAGCGGGAGATGGCAACATCACATGGGCAATATTGAATTCTGGTTCTTGATCACTGACAGCCTTAAGCAGTTCACTCGGGCTAGCGGCTATGATTCTGGATTCAACCTTATTCGTTTCTGGGGTCAACAGTTGCATCAGCAAGTACCTCTCTTGTGCAACACTCCCAGATGTAATCTGGAAAACAATGAAGATACCTAAAATAAACGCAAGCCACCTATGAATTATCTTAATTCTCCTAGCAGAAAAGATATTTTTCACAATACGCTATTTTTGATTGATTCTGAGATAGCCCTGATACTTTCGTTCATTGGATTCACGACAGGTATCTTAAGTTCATTTTGAAGTTTGAGAGCATCGATCTCTTGTTTTGAGTTGATACAAACGCCCATAACATTCTTACCGTAGGTTTTAATTAGGTTAATTTCGTCCTCAAGGCTTGGTAACACACAGCCAACATCCTCAAAATTATCGAAATATTCTCGATCAAATGGATGAACAAGAATCACGCCATCGACATCGCCTGATAATAGTAATTCCGATCCACATGGACCCGATGGGTTTCGCAGAGAAGATTGGCCTTCAATTAGAATAATTTCTGGGCTGCATTCATCTGCACATTCTAATATAGCCTTTTCAAGTTCCCCTGACACAAAATCATTCAAGGTAGAATCAAGAATGAAGCCGTGTTTGAATCCTTGTAAAAATCCGGTTTGTCCTGTGTAGATAACTTCAGTTTTAATATCACTTTCACTCAGATCTTGAACAAGAAATTGACACACAGTTCTTTTACCTGTTGCACAATCGGTACCCAAAACTGCAATCTTAGGTATCTTTAAATCAAGTATTTTCCCACTCCAAAATGAGAGTTCATCAATAGTTTTTGGTTTACGGATATCATAAATGGTTGTTTTTGATTTGGACGCAAGTGTCTTAAATTCTGCATCCTCTGATAACAATTCATGAAGTCCGCTAACCACATCAATATTATTCTTTATAGAATCTTCTACAATGCCTCGGTGCTCATGGGGTAATTTTCCACCACCAAAAGCAACACCTATGACGATATAATCAGGTTTGTTATCCATGGTCTCAAGCGACAGAGCTAGATTTTTGAATATGGGGACATTTTTGGCACAGTGGCTAACAATATCATCGCTCATTTGATTATGATGCTTATGATCAATAACACCTAATATCTCGAATCGATCTGAAAGACGCAACAAACCATGTGCAGTCTTAGCATGTAGATCATCTAACAAGCCTCCACTGTAGACCAAAGCTGTGCCCTTTATGTTATTCATGCTCAACTCCTATGCCTATCTTTTCGTTGGTACGCATAACTCCTGACTCACAAATATAGCCTCCAGATACCAGATCCCATCCCAAATCAAAAAAACCATCCAAATCAATGTAATGAGTATTTTTGCATGACAGGGCTGTATGTAAAGCGGCAGAAATGCTGACTTTACTCTCATCAAAACAACCCCACATGATTTTAATGCCATTCTCTTCGGCTAGTGAAGCAATTTTTCTTGCTGCAAAAATACCGCCACATTTCATCAGTTTTATATTAAAAACCCCAAATGGTTTTGGAGAACGAGCAAGAGAGACGGCATGATCCAAGTTTTGAAGACTTTCATCAGCAACACAAATATTTCTGATTTCTTTTGGGAAATATAGCATTTCTTGATTTTGATCAGTTTCCATTGGCTGCTCAATTAATTCCAAGCCAAGATCCTGAGTTTCTTCATAAAATTTAATCAAATCTTTTTTTGAATAACCCCGATTGGCATCAACCCTTATTTTTATTTTTTCAGGTTTTAAAGCAAAAAGTTCTTTCATCCTTTCAATGTCTTCCTCAAGACAATCACCAATTTTGATTTTAAGAATTGAGAAGCCATTTTCAATATGCTTTTTTGCCATCTCCAAGGTTTTTTCTGTAGATGACACACCGATCGTTATCGAGGTATTAAAACTCTGATATTTATTACCCAATGCTTGTGTCAACGACTTTTTCTCACATTTTGCCCATAAGTCATGAATTGCAATATCCACAGCAGTCAAAGCCTCGGGTGTTGAGGATAACTCTGAGCCAATCCACTTGAATATTTCCTCACTAGGGGTGACTTCTTTGTCAATCAATGATGATGAGAATGTATTTAGCTTATTGAAGCAAGCCCTGGCAGCCTTCTCTGAGTCATCTCTAGTTGCACAGGAGCCTATTCCAGTATTACCATCATCATCTTCAATTCTGATAAAAGTATTTTTGATTGACTCATGAACATGTCCTGCAATTGCATAAGGTTCTTTGAGTTGCATATCATGAGTATTAACGCTAACTTTTTTAATTTTCATCAATTAGATTTTATAGGATTTGATTTAAATTAATACAAACAACATTATTGGTAAATTCATACAAAGGGATAATCAACTTAATTGATTGAATGACGACTATGGCAATGAATGGAGAAAAATCCATCCCCGCAGGATACGGCAACCTTTTCTGTATTGGATAGAGGATAGGAACGACAAGTTGTCTAATGAAGTCAGAAAAACTATTGTGTTGATTGCTTAGAATCCAGCTGAAAATTACATGAGCGATGATGGCAAAGAAAAGAATGTTCAAAACAAAATGAATTAAGCTACCAACAGATAGGCCGATAAGTTGAAGAAGATTGGGAGCTACAATACATGAGAATTGCGTCATTACCCAAAGGGCGAAGAATTTTATCAAAAGACAAAGGGCAACAATGAGATAGATAAAGGTTTTGTTATTAATGCTCCCACGTAAGGGTTTCAGGATAGAATCAGTCATTAGAATGACCGATCGGTGAATCTGATTATTAACTGAGACCCAATAGGCAGAAAATACCCTCAGCAATAAAATAAGAATTACAAAATCTATAAGAGTGGTAAAAAGGAATTGGAGTAGATTATTCATCCGCTCTAATATTTAGTCTGTTAATCTTTTCCAAGATCAACTGATCTTTGCCTTGCTGCATCAATAGCTTCATCCCAGATATCGTCTAATTTTTTTTCTTCCAAGAAATCAAACGCAGCTTCTGTTGTTCCGCCAGGAGACATGACTTTCTTTTTTAGGGTTAATAGATCATCAGCACTGTTTAATGCCAGCTGACTCGAGCCAATGGCTGTTTGGATAGAAAGAGTTTCTGCTATTTCTTCTGGAATACCTGCCTTGATTGCAGCACTTTTTAAAATATGCATCATTTGAAAGAAGTAAGCAGGACCACTTCCAGATACTGCTGTCACGGCATGCATCCATTCCTCTTCTTGAATCCAGATGGTTTTTCCAACGGAATTAAATATATAGGTTGCCATAACAATATCTGATTCATTTAAATTTGATTGGATCAATGCGGATACTCCACGACCAACTAGACAGGGTGTATTAGGCATAACTCTGCATATCTTCTTATCCTCGCCAAATAAATTCTTCATAGTCTCCATTTCAATACCAGCAGCAACTGAAATAATCATAGGGCTATTCTCTGACCCTAAATCAAGGCCTTCTGCGACATTGGTAAATATTTGAGGTTTTACCGCCATAATCATTATTTCGACTTGCGATGCGATAGCCTGATTATCTGATTCAACATTTAATTGCTTATTAAGGATAGAAAGAACATCACGTCGAGACTCTGAAGGGTCTGAAACAAAAATTTTAGAGGCTTCATGACCATGCAGGATGAGGCCTCTAATGATTGCTTCAGCAACCATACCTCCTCCTATAAAGCCAATTTTCTTATTTTCATACATTGTTTTTATTATTAAGTTGATCGTTTACCAAATAATGCGGTACCTATTCTAATCATATTTGAACGATTTTGAATGGCTAAATCATAATCTTCTGACATTCCCATAGAAATGGTATCCAAGTTGAAACCTTGATGGTTGAGGTTGTCAAATGCCTCGGTTAGTTTTTTGAAGTATTTTGAACGCTCATTAACTCGAAGGTCTCCACTGGTCATTCCCATTAAACCTCTTAGCCTGATATTTTTAAGATCTTTGACTTTCTCTGCAAGAGCAGGGAGATCATCAAACACGACACTATCACGTGGATCATCGTTTTGAAGCTTGACTTGCAAACAAACATTCATAGGTTCTTCTCTATGTTGGCTGATTTTTTGAGCAATCTTAAAACGTGTAATGGTATGAACCCACTGAAAATATTGAGCGATTTGCTTGGTTTTATTCGATTGGATTGAACCAATAAAATGCCAGGTTAAAGAATGTTGGCAGGAATTGATTTTAGATACTGCCTCTTGAAGATAATTTTCTCCAAAATTTCTAAGACCACACTTATAGGCTTCATCTATCTCTTTGAGCGTTCTTGTTTTACTGACTGCAATAATTGTGGGCAAGGCTTCTGCTCCACCTTCTGATTGCGAGGATTTAATAACGGATAATAAATTTTTATAATTTTGCTCAATCTTACTCATTGGGGATAGATGGCTTTAGCATCAAAGACAGGGCCATCCACACAGACTCGTTTCATAGCTATCTGTTCATCTATACTAACCTTCACTGTACAACCGGCGCAGCCACCAATGGCACAGGCCATAAACTCTTCGAGAGATAATTGGCAATCCAATTTATGGTTTCTAGCTAATTTTGCTGCAGCTTCAAGCATCACTTCAGGGCCGCAGGCATAGAGGATAATTTTTTCTTTCTCTGAAGGATTGAGTTGGGATAACCAAGTATCCACAAGTTCTGTGACATAACCATTATAACAACCTTTAAAGTTTGCCAAGCTGGCTAGTCGACAAGGAATTTGCTTTTCTTCCATGTCTTTAATCGTTGCAAAATTTGATTGTTCCAACCCTTCAATATTTATCTCAGATTCAGTTGTTTCAAATGGGAACGGAATTTCAGAACCAAAAAAGGCATATGGCGTCATCTCAGGATTATTTTCTTTAAGATATTCTGCAAGGAATAACACTGGAGGAATCCCAACACCGCCACCAATGAACACAGGCGTTTGTTTGGATAAGTCGTGACTAAAACCGTTTCCTATTGGGCCCATCATTTTCACAGAATCACCGGCTGTCATTTTACTGAGAGCCTCCAAGCCAGGACCTATGATTTTATACATGAATTCAACCGTGTCATTGTTTGGGTTAGTTCTCAAATAGGACAAAGGTCTTCTTAGTAGTGTTTGTTCTCCACAATCAACAAAAGCAAACTCACCAGGCTTAGCCGTTTTAGAGGCTTTAGGAGCCTTTAATGTAATCACAAATTGGTTTTCTTCAAAGGCTTCTTGATGAATTACCTCTGAAGTTTCCTCAAAGATACTTGCCTTATGCATACTCACAATCAGTCCTTTCCTCTTTCTATGATGGATAGAATAGCCATTCTAGTGGCTATACCATTAGTGACTTGTTCCGTGATTACTGAATGTTCGCCGTCTGCAACTGTGTTTTCAATCTCAACCCCTCGATTCATTGGTCCAGGGTGCATTACAATCACATCTTTTTTACACAGTTTAAGTCGGTCAGAGGTTAATCCGTAGTCTTTAAAATATTTTGATTGATCCAGGAATTGAGTTTCATCATCCATTCGCTCTTTTTGTACTCTAAGTGTAACTACCACATCAGCATCTGATAGCGCTGATTCAATATTATCCGTATATTCAGCACCGTTAAATAATTTCATGTCCGGTTTATAGTCAATAGGTGAAACAATAACAATTTCTCCAGTACCCATAATGCTTAAACCTTCTGTCAATGACCGAGCAACACGAGAGTGAGATAGGTCTCCTAGGATGACAGTTTTTATATTTCTAAAATCTTTTTTATGTCGTCTGATGGTCAGAAGATCTAATAACCCTTGAGTAGGATGAGAAATATTAGATTCACCTGCATTAATTAATCGTGAATTGTGATCAATGTTCTCTAGGATTTCATCAAATATTCCTGAATGCTTATTGCGGATTACGAAGTAATTCACTCCCATTGCCTCTAGGGATTTTAGCGTATCAACAAGGGTTTCACCTTTAGCTTTTGAAGAATGCTCATTATCAATATTAATAACATCGGCACCTAATTTTCTGGCGGCTATTTGAAAGGAGCTTCGAGTTCTGGTGCTGGGTTCAAAAAATACGTTTGCTAAGGTTTTATCTTGAAGAAGTTTTTCTGAACCGAGGGGTTGGTTATCATGATTTAAGAAGTGCTCTGCTGTGTCGAGAATCTCTGTGATTGTCTCTTGGTCTAAATTCTTTAAGTAGAGAAGATGCTTCAATTTATCTCCTCAAAATTCATCCACTCTTGAAGAATGATGCTCGCAGCCATGCTATCAATCTGTCCTTTCTTTAATTGTCGCTGAAGGATACCTTCTTGTCTTTGTTCTTTCAATTGATCTTTTGCGATTTTAGACGTGAGATGTTCGTTTACGAATTTAATAGAAATACCATACCTCTGTTTTATCCCAGATGAGAAAGCCTTAATGTTATCAATTAAATTCTTGTTACTATTAATACGCTCTTCTGGCATTCCAAAAACAGCACAACTTGGCTTGAAGTCTTCAAAAATCATATCTATCTCAGACCAATCTGGTTTTCCATTATCCATGGATAAAGATGTTAATGGCGAAGCTGTCTTAGTGATAGATTGCCCTATAGCTACCCCTGTTTTCTTTAAACCATAATCAAAGGCAATATAGATTTTATGGTTCATCCTTAAAGCTTATTAAAAATGTTAGGCATGACCTATTTCTTCAGTGAGGTTTTGAGCATTAATTCCTAATGAGCCAATTGATTTTTCCCATCGATGTTGAAAAGGGGTGTTAAATAAAATTTCATCACTAAAGGGTATAGACAACCAAGAGTTTGTTCTGATTTCAGACTCTAGTTGCCCTGGCCCCCACCCAGAATAGCCAAGCACCAACAAGCAATTATCTGGGCCCATACCATTAGAGATTGACTCCAAAATATCTTTTGAGGTGGTAATGTTAATCCAATCATTAATTTGGGAGGTGTGTTTCCATGCCCCTTGATTATGGATTACGAAACCACGTTCTGTGCCTACAGGACCGCCTTGGAGTATCGGTGTGGACTCCAACTGCTCATCAGAAGCAATTTGTAGCTCTTCAAGTAGTTGATTAAGATTGCCTTCTATCGGTCGATTAATAATAAGGCCTAATGACCCGAATTCATTGTGTTCACATATAAGAGTGACTGTTTTAGAAAAGTTAGGATCGTTGAGACTTGGAGTGGCTATTAAGAATTGGCCAATGAGATTCTCCGAGAGCGTATCCCAACTCATTAGTTTTTCGACTCCAGAGTCTCAAAAAAGAAACTCGAAACGTCCTCGCCACTGTTGCGTTTGATTTCCCTCATTCCCGTTGGGCTTGTGATATTGATTTCAGTTAAATAATCACCAATCACATCGATTCCAGCAAAATAGATTCCATGCTCTAAAAGAGTTGGTCCAATGGCTTCACAGATTTTTTGATCTCGAGATGATAGTTCTTGAGTTTCTCCAGTGGCTCCCATCACAAGGTTTCCACGGTTATCTTGATCATTGGGTATTCTAGCTAGTGCCGTATTGCAGTGCTGCCCATAAACAATATGGATTCGTTTATCGCCGTGTTCAATTTCTGGAACATAGACCTGGGCCATAATTGTGGTCGTACCCAAATTGGTGATGGTTTCAAAGATTGAATGTGCATTTCTGTCATTTTTATCGACAACAAAAACTGATTTTCCACCCATGCCATCTAAGGGTTTAACGACAATTTTTTCTTCAGCATCTAAAAAAGCCTTAATTTCGTTCAATGAGGAGGTAACCAATGTTTTTGGTGTGAGAGATGGAAAGAGTGAGATCGATACTTTTTCATTAAAATTTCTCAATGCTGAGGGATGATTTATCACCTTGACCCCAGAGTTCTCTGCCAGATCTAATATATAAGTAGAGTAGATATATTCCATATTAAATGGAGGGTCTTTTCGCATAAGAATCACATCAAAATCAGATAATGAATATTCATTCTGATTTGAAAATTCGAACCATCTATCAGTGTTATCTTTAACCGAAAGTATCTTTCCTTTGGCTAAAGGACGACCATCAATAATTTTAAGATCCTCTTGCTGGAAATACGTTAGTTCATAATTTCTATCTTGTGCAGCAAGCAATAAATCAAGAGTTCCATCTTTTTCAGGAACAATCTTTTCAATAGGATCCATGACTACTGCTAACTTCATTTTTCTTCTCTCTGGATGTCTTTATATCTATTTTAAGCTAATTAGCAAGATCTCCATAGAGGTATTGGAGAATACTGATGGCCATAATTGGAGCAGTCTCAGTTCTTAATAATCTCGGCCCAGTTTTGATAATTTTATAGCCGCTATCTATCGCTGTCTCTTTTTCTGTGTTTGAAAAACCTCCTTCTGGACCGACAACAAGAGTTGTTTTTGAAATTTTTTTGGAACTGAAGCTGTTTTCTCCTGTGGTATCGAGAAAATACGATTGAGGACTTTTAAAATGATTGAGTAGTTGTTTGCTAAAAACTTCTGGCTCAATTATTTCAGGTAATCTAACACGACCAGATTGTTCTGCCGCGCTGATTATGATCTTTTTCCAATGCCTCATTTTATTTTCAATATTGGATTCATTTAACCTGACAACAGTGTTTTGGGTTGTCATCGGGATAATCTTATTTACCCCTAGCTCGGTTGCTTTTTGCATGACGAAGTCCATGCGCTGACTTCTTGAAATTGACTGTAACAAGGTGATGTCTAGAGGTGATTCTGATTGTATTGATTTTTTTGATAATAATTTAACATCGACTTGTCGCTTTGTTGCTTTAAGAATTTGAGCCTCCCATTCTGAGCCTGAGTTATCAAACAATATTAAATCTTGTCCATTTTTTAGCCTGAGAACACGAGTTAAGTAGTGTGCACTTTCTCCTTTTAGGCTAAGAACATCTTTTTTCTCAGGGATTGAGTTATGAAAGAATCTTTGTTTACGCTTTTGCTTCATCTTTGTCTATTATTCAATTCTAAACTATCGTATAAATAGAATCTTATGAAACACAAAAATATTTTTGGACGTATTGCTTACACTTCGAAGAAGCCAGAACTGATGGATCAATCCAGAGGTTATGAGACCTTTCACATCACTAAACACGGAGATGGGAAGCTCACATTGAGAGCACACTGTGAAATAGAAGAGCCCGAACCAACAGTCATGCGCGATGTTATCTTGTCGACAGATCATAATAATAAACCTATAGATTGTTTTATTCGCTTAACTGTGGGTGATGAATTTATGGGTTCTGGTTGGTTTTGTTTTGATTTAGACGAAACAGGTGATGGCATTATCGAGTGTGAATCATATGGACCGTCGATAGATCGGATTTCACAAAAACAAAAAACCAATGGAAGATTCCATTCCTTCGGCACCCATCCTATCGTTGGCGATGGATTTAATTGCAAGTCGATTGATATTTCAAACGGTCCAGTACTAGAGCAGATGCGATGTTTTATGCCTTCTCTAGACCATAGAGGGGCCACACCGCCTATGATTTCAGAATTAACCATAGGTTGCCAATATCATGGCAAAGAGGAGATAGCTGTTAAAGCTGGGACATTTCTTTGTCATCACTTTAGTTATATTGATGATGTAGGATTTAACGAAGGTATCAAACACCCTCCTTATGACATTTGGTTAACTAAAGAAGACTTTATTGTTGTTCAAGCCAGAGTATCTGGTTATATGCAAACAAGTTATGAATTAGTTGAGCTGCATTACGATTGATTTTTATTACGCGACCATCCCTTCTTCGAACTATTTTTAGACTTCTTTGCCGGACATAAGTTTTATGGCTTTTTCAGTTCGCCCTCCGGTACCCCAAACATTGGCATTCTCAGGACCCGGGATCCATTCTTTTGGGGTCCACTCATCTCCATCCGATACTTCAATCAACTCCGATGTAAACTCCAAGACAAAACTATCTGGACCTTCAAAATAACAAAAGCAGTTGTCTCCAGGGCCATGTCTTCCTGGACCCCATAAGGGTTCATGGCCAGCATTGGCCATCACTCCAATTCGCCTCATCATTGCGTCTAAGTCCTCAACATGGAAGGCAACATGATTTAGTGAGGAGTTGTCGCTTTTCTCGACACCCAAAACATGGTGCTGTTGGTTACAGCGCAAGAAAAAAAATAGATCATTCTTATACCAATCCGCCAGTTTTAGCCCAAGACAGTTGATATAAAAGTCTTTGAGGGCAACATTATCTGGCGAATTTAAAACAAGGTGACTTAATCGCTGGGGTGCAAAAGGGTCTTTTTCTTTATTTTTATTAGTTTTGGTGGTTGCACTGAGTTCAATCTTTGTGCCGTCCAAGTCCTGTAAGTGAAATCCATAGTATCCGCCTGGTATGGCCAACTTATGTGGTTTATCCAGTAATTTTTGACCGCTGGCCTTTAACTCAGCAAAAGAGTTGTCTACTTCTTTAGGAGATTCCAAGGCAAACCGGATTGTTTCAATACCATGTTGATTGTCAGGCACCAGCCCTAAAATAAATCCCTCGTCTCCTGTCGCCTCAAAAAAGACATTGTTACCTTGTTTGGAGTCAATTTTTTTTAGACCCCATAGAGTTTCATAAAATTCAACAGCCTCTTCAATTTTGGTGCTTTTTAGAATCAGTCCGCGTAAATTGGTTATGTTTATCATGCTCTTACTAGTGTATGACCTGAACGTTGATTATGGTAAAGACTTGGGTTAGTGTACAGTCGAGAATTGTCTATGTAAACTTGCGGAGATACTCTGTTTGCTGGATAGTTATATTAACTTCTATTGAGAAAAAACAATGTTTCGACTTTTGACCTATCGAGACAAACAAGGGGATAATCGGCCTGGGATACTGGTCGATCAGTCGATCTATGATATTGGCGAAGAGTTTATATCTGTTCTTGAGATACTCAATAACTGGGCAACAACCGAGCCCAAGCTCATGGAAATAGGCGAGCGGTTAGCACAGCACCCCAATGCTACAGGCACCCCTATTAATGAAGTTACATTGGCTCCACCAATCTTATTTCCTGGTGCACTCTATTGTGCCGGCGCCAACTATGCCGACCATGTGCTTGAGATGTCAGGCAAACCTCCACCTCCTGAAAACACTAAACCTTATTTTTTTATCAAATCTACACGCGGGACTATTATTGGTGCCAATGAGACAATACATCTTCCTAAATACTCCAATCAAGTGGACTGGGAAGCTGAGATTGGTATCGTTATCGGACAAGAAGCACGCAACGTCAGTGAAGTTGATGCAATGGATTTTGTCGCTGGTTTTACTATTGTCAATGATTTGTCTGCTAGAGATTATACAAAACGATATGATGTGCCTTTCTTATTCGACTGGATTGGACAAAAGTGCTTTGATACTGGTTGCCCCATGGGTCCTTGGATTACACCGAAGTCAGCTATAGATGATCCACATAACTTAGGGATTAAGCTGATGGTTAATAACGAAGTGAAGCAAAACTCTTCAAGCAAAGAGATGATTTTTAAATGCGAACATCAAATTGCTTATCTCAGTCAACACGTCACATTGTATCCAGGTGATGTAATTGCCACCGGAACACCTGCGGGTTGCGGTATGCCACAGAAGGATTTTTTAAAACCTGGAGATATTGTAACAATTGAAATAGATGGTTTAGGCGTTCTTTCCAACCCTGTTCATAGTAGTTAACCAACTGAGAAATTGGATTTTGCCGCTTGAGTCTACAAGCCTAGTATTGATTCGGCATTTCTATGAAAGAATTTTTCAAGCATATCATCGCTGTAACCCATTTGGCCCCATTCTGACAAGATTCTTTTATAGGGAATGCTGGGATAGTCGCTACCAAACATAACTTTGTCCTTTAGGCGACTACGAATGTCTTTTTTTAAACTGTCCGGTAAGTATTTTGGAGACCATCCAGACATTTCCCAAAAAACATTACCTTTATGCAGGGCAACAGCCGTTGTTTCATCAATCCAGGGATAACCTGGATGCGACATAATTATTGTAAGGTCTGGAAAATCAGCAGCAAGGGCATCTATAGATGCAGGATGAGCATTTCTAGTTTTAGCACCAAGCCCGCCTGGAGTGCCTGCGCCCATTCCGGTCATGCCCACATCAATCATAACTGGTGCTTTTAGTTGTGTAATCTCATCCCACAAAGGATAAAAGCTTTTATCATCAACGCGAATATGTTGCATTATTGGATGAAAATGAAAACCAATCATATTGAGGTCATTGATGGCATGCTTTGCTTCCTCAATGGCAGCTTCACCAAGAGCAGGCTCAATAGCTGCCCATGCCTGAATTATAGTGTCATGCCTATCTCGCATCCCAGCAACATAGTTGTTGTCGCAAGGAGGGGTTTTGATTGTGGTAGTCAAATCAAGTGCAACCAACATCGCTTCTATACCAAATTCCTTAAATTCAGCAACAACCTCTTCTTCAGTTTTTGCTTGCCAAGCTCTTCCCCAATATTTTTCTAATGCCTCTACATAAGGGCCTTGGCAATCAATCCATTTTTGGGTATTTGGGTAGCAATGCAGGTCAATGATTCTCATTTTTTAAGCCATTCAATCTATTAGTATTTATTGTCATTGATTTGATAGTGTATGGCAAGAGCAGCGATTTTACTTTGATGAATACCCGATGTAAACTTTTAGGTCTTCTTTGTAGGACATAAAAATAACTATATAAATTAGCATAAATGGGCAATACAAAACGAGTCGCTTTGGTTACAGGTTCAGCTAGTGGGATAGGCTCGGCTGTTGCAATCAAACTATCAAGTGAGGGTTTTAATACCATAGTGAACTACAGTCAAAGCGCTGACTCTGCAAGCAATACTGCTGAGAAATGTAATGCAGCTGGATCAGACACTCTCTTGGTTCAATGCGATGTCTCTAATGAAACTAGTGTTATAAGTATGTTAAGTGACATTGAAAAAAAATATGGCAGGCTGGATGTAGTTGTTAATAATGCGGGCACCTCAATTAGCACGCTTGCAAAAGACTTTGACAAAGTTAGTGAAGAAGAGTTTGATCGAGTGCTTGCTGTCAATGTGAAGGGTATGTTTTTGGTTGCGAAACACTCTAAGGGATTACTTAGCAAAGGTATTGATCCTTGCATTATAAACACTGCCTCTATTGTTGGCCTTCGTCCGGGTCCCCAGCCTTTGCCGTATTCTGCTTCAAAGGCAGCTGTCATTTCTATGACACAATCACTAAGTTTTGCATTAGGCCCAAAAGTTCGCGTCAACGCTGTGGCTCCTGGATGGATGGAAGGTGAATGGATGGAGCGCATGTTGGGGGAAAACTATGAGAAGCTCATGGAGCGCAGGTCAAAAATGACGCCTCTAAAGCGTTGTGCCACCTCTGAAGATGTCGCCGAGGTAGTTTATGCACTAATTGAGCATATGCATTTTGTCACGGGAGAGACTGTCATCATTGATGGTGGTTTTGCCAATACCACTTGAGAAATAAAGAGGTATAGAGGTGTTAGAAGGGTTCACTCCATTTCCAGAGGAATTTGTTCAAAGGTATCGTGAAAAAGGCTATTGGCAAGACTCAACTTTGGCCAATACATTTAGTGAAGTTTGCAGAAAGTATGCCAATAGGGTCGCTGTTTGTGATGCTAAAACTGAGATTACATATTCCGAGCTAGATGAAACAGCTACCAATTTGTCGCTAAATTTCCTTGATATAGGTTTGCGAAGTGGTGATCACGTTGTTTTGCAGCTTGGAAATGTTTTAGAGTTTGTATACACCTACTTTGCTTTCCTAAAAATTGGTGTAAGGCCAATCCTCGCTCTTCATACACATCGATATCGTGAACTCAAACAATTTGTAGAAATTTCAAAAGCAGTTGGAATCTGTACAGCTGATAAGTCAAAAGACTGTGACTTTTCAGATATCGTGAATCGGATAGAGCTTGAGTGCCCATCGCTAAAAACAAAAATCATGTTAGGTGAGGTTGCCGATGGTTTCCATTCTCTCTCCAGCTTGATAACAAAAGAAGCTATTAGAAACCCATCAGAAATTGAACAAATCCAAAAAACAATTGATCCTTGTGAGCCAGCATTATTTTTACTCTCTGGAGGAACTACTGGAATTCCAAAACTTATCCCAAGAACTCATAATGACTATGTTTGTAATTCCAAGCTGGCAGCAAAACATACTGAAATTGACTCAAGTTCAGTTTTACTAGCAGTATTACCAATTGCACATAATTTACCTTTGGCCTGCCCAGGCATGCAAGGCTTTATGCTGACTGGAGCAAAAATAGTCCTCCACAACAGTACGCGTGCCGCAGAGGTATTTAGTCTCATTGAAAAATACAAGGTTACGCATATTCATATTGTCCCTGCGCTTCTCATTATTTGGATGCATGATCCACTGGTAAAGGAGCATAACCTAAGTTCAATACAAGTCATTCAATCTGGTGGACAGAGACTCCAACCAGAAACCCGGATACTTACTGAAAAGCTTTTGGTTAATTGTACTGTTCAGGAAAACTTTGGGATGGCAGAAGGAATGCTTATGTATGTCCGCCTTAATGATCCTATAGATGTCCGTCGGGAAACAGTAGGTCGAGCAATGTGTGAAGACGATGAGATTATGCTTTTGGATGAAAACGACCTTCCGGTGAAGCCTGGCGAAGTCGGTGAATTTTGTGCGCGTGGTCCTTACACACTTCGTGGTTATTTCAACGCCCCGGAGCATAACGTACGAGCTTTTACCAAGGATGGTTTTTATCGCTCTGGAGACCTAATGCGACAACACAAATCAGGTAACTATATTGTCGAAGGTAGAAAAAAAGACCTTATCAATAGAGGAGGAGAAAAAATATCTGCTGAAGAAGTAGAAAACCTAATTTTAAGCATCCCTAAGATTAAAAATGTTGCTTGCGTTGCTATGCCGGATCCTATTTTGGGTGAAAAAATGTGTGCCTTTGTTATTGTCAAAGACAATGAAAAATTAACACTTGATGAACTGAACAAAATGTTGCTAAAAAATGAAATTGCAAAATTTAAACTTCCTGAGAGGCTTGAAATCGTGGACAAGTTTCCTTTGTCAACTTTTGGCAAGGTCTCCAAAAAAGATCTTGTTGCCATAGTGACTAAAAAACTGCAGCAAAACGACGAAAGAGGAGCATGAAAAAAATCATTGGATCGATAGGCCTTGGCAACATTGGTGAGCCAATGGCGATCAATCTTATTCAGTCAGGTTATAGTGTGATTGGCTTTGATGTTATAGAAAAACCTGAGTTTGTTTCGGCAGGTGGGCTTCAGGTCAAAACAGTTGAGGAAATATGCAAGCAGACAGATTTGATTGTACAAAGCCTTCCAAATGTTCAGGCTTTGGAAACAACTGTTGATGCACTCATAGAGTTTGGACATAGTGGTCAAATTATTATTGAGCTCAGCAGTTACCCACTAAAAAATAAAAAACTCCAAGCATCTCGATTAGCAGAACATGGCATAACCATGCTTGATTGTGAAATTAGCGGTTTACCATTTATGGTTGAGAATCGTTCAGCAACTATTTTTCAATCAGGTCATCAGCCCACTATTGAGTCTATCCAGGTAGTTTTTGAAGCAATGACAAACAAGCGTGTTAACTTGGGCGAATTTGGTGCAGCCACTAAAATGAAGTTACTCGCCAATATGATGGTTGCTATTCACAATTCTGTTGCAGGAGAGGTCCTCAATCTTGCTCAAAAAGCAGATATTGATCTTGATGAAGCGATTAAGGCTCTATCAAAAAGCGCCGCAGGGTCTGTAACATTTTCCAATAAAGCACCCATAATGATCACGCGCGAGTTTGAGTCTGGTGCTGGTCCTTTTAGGCATATGTTTAATTATTTGCATCGTGTTTCTGAGCTTGCAAAAGACGTCGGAGCCTCAACCCCGTTATTGGATACAATACATCAATACTATGAAAAAGCTGAAGCTGAAGGACGTGCAGACCAAGATATAGCCGCTATAATTGAAATTCTTGAAGAGGAATCAAGCGTCAAAAAAAACAAATAACACATAGCCCTGCAACGGAGAAGAAAATGTCTGAAAAATCAGCTGAAGTAGAAGCCATAAAAAGCAAGATGCTAAAAAAATCCTATTATTTAATGTTCCGAAATGTTGTTGATGGCAGTCGTGTGCCTGACTTGATGTTGGATCATTATCAATGGTTGATCAACCTAGAAAAACAAGGCAAAGTTTTTGCTTCTGGTCCAATGTTCGATAAGGAGGGAGAAAAGTCTGCTGGAATCACTGTTTTTAGCACGGAAACATGGGAGGAGGCAGAAGCTTTAGCAGCTGATGATCCATTTTGTGCTTCAGGTGCCATGGAATTTTCACTTAAGCGCTGGCAAATCAATGAGGGTAGAATTAATATTGCCGTAGATTTTTCAGACAGTACCTTCTCGATCGCTTAGATAACTGAATGGGCCTGTTGGCTGCTATTAGGCTTCTGGTTTATCTGGATGAGATAATTTTATATAGATAGCAAATAATAAAACACCGGCGTTAATGATCCCCATAAAAAGGAAGGGTCCTGTATACGTCCAGTTGTCAAAAAGATATCCTCCAACACCAGATGCCAAGAGCATTCCTGTAGCTCCAGCAGCAGTAAAAGTTCCTATCACAGAACCCCTCGTTTTTGGAGGAGCGTTCTGTCCAATCAGAGCTATTGATGACATGATACAAGCCCCTTCACCCAACCCAAGTATTATAGCGGCAGCAAATATAGTGTCGCCTAAAGGGTCTGAGATTGTTCCCATAAAAGTGTAGCCAACAGCAGACATGGAAAAAGCAATGATTATCCCAGTAATTCTATCTACTCGATCTAAAATGCTCCCCATAATTGGAGCACTTAACAAAACAGTGAGCGTAATTAGAGGCACTATCATGCGTCCTCGACTATAGCCTTCCTGAATATCAAGCCCTAAGTCTGCTGTATGACGCACGAACCAAAGAAATGTAAATGCTCCAACAACAACCATATCGCCACGTGCAGCCATACTCGCAAAATAAGCCAGAGTTATTTTTGGGTTAAATTTTGCTTCACGGAAGCCTTCCGCAAGCAATTCAAGAAGCGGTTTTTTCTTGGTTGTCTCCCTGTGAATCGTAGCAGGTTTCAACCCAAATGCAGCAATCATTGTTCCACAAACTGCGATCAATACAGCGATAATAAAAACAGCAGCTACAGAGTCTACCGAGCTAAACCCTTGGCTTTGTAAAATGCCAGGGACCTGTGTTAAACCAAGTGAGGCAGTAATTGCACCAATACTTTGCATGAAATTTAATCCTCCCATCCATTTGCCACGAGATCTTTCCTGAGAGTAATCTCCTGTAAAGACCAACAAGACTGTAGATGCAAAGGCAATGCCGACACCAAAAATAGCTCGAGCTACATACAATAAAGATGCGCTCTCAGCCATTGGATATAGTGCATAGGCCAATCCAATAAGCAGTGTGCCCCCACAAAAAATCGGTCGTCTACCATATTTATCAGCAAGCGCTCCCGCAATTCCTGTCATAGCGATTACTATGAGTTCCTGCATGACGGTGAGATTACCCACTAACAATCCCTGTTCTGGTCCAGGTATCTTCAGCTGAACTTCAAAAACATAGGGTTGCATATAATGCACCAATGAGAAAATAACGTTGTTAATCATGGCCACAGCAAAAAAGCTGATTGCATTTATTGGGCCAATGCCTGGCATCAACCAAAGAGGACCGAGCTTTTGAGTGTTATTTGTAGAACTTGAGTTAGAGGCTTGGTTAATCATTTTTTATATAAATTATTGTTTTTGAGTATACCAAAATCATGTAAGGTAAGACTCAATAAACACTTGAGGATAAGCAAACCATGAAAGCAATTGTAGTAAATGAATTTGGCCCGCCTGATGTTATGAAATATAAGGAGATTGAAACTCCAGAGCCAGGCGAGGGAGAAGTTTTAGTTCGAGTAGGTGCTGTATCTGTTAACAGAGGATTTGATGTTAATGCTCGGGCGGGAAACTCTGTGCATGGCCACACTCTACCCTTGATCATGGGCGTTGATCCATCTGGCGAAATTGTTGCAGTGGGCTCTGGGGTTAACCAAAATCGCATAAATGAGCATGTCAATATAAGGGGTATGGCTCGGTGTGGTTCTTGCGATAACTGCAAGCAAGGTGGTCGTTGTAGTATGAGTCGGCCGATTGGTATCAAGGCTCCAGGTGGTTATGCGGAATATATTGTGGTGCCAGATTTCCAGGCTCGAAAGATTCCCAGCAGCATTCCTTTTGCTGACGCAACTGTTATCTGTAGGCACGCTTCAGCCGCATTCTCGGAAATTTATACCTCACAAATAAAAGAAGGTGAATGGGCACTGGTGATGGGTGCTGCAGGTGCCTTAGCCAGTTTTGTTGTTCAGTTTGCTAAACTTAAAGGCGCTCATGTAATTGCCGCAGCAGGCGGAGAGGACCGTCTTGAGGTTGCCAAAGATCTTGGCGCTGATTACACCATAAATTATCGCACTCAGGATTTAGAAGAAGAAGTTAGAGCAATTACGAAAAAACGAGGAGTGGATGTAGTTTTTGAGAATATTGGAGACCCAGATCTTTGGCCAGGGGCTTGGGATAGTCTTACAAGAAATGGAAGGCTTGTCACCGTTGGATTTCATGGCGGAGGAATTGTTCCTTTGGATCTTAAAAAACTACATATGCGACAACTGAGAGTGCTTTCATCGGCTATGGATGCTGGTTCTGAGGATGTCCAGGGTGATTGCCTCAAACTTGCTATTGAAGGTAAAATTCGACCAGTTATAGGCAAAAAATTACCACTAAAGGATGCGGCAGAAGGCCATCGTTTGGTTGAAAATAAAGCTGTTATTGGCAAGGTAATCCTAGAACCATAGTGAATTTTTTAACCCTCTAAAAAAAACTTAAAAATACATACTTTTTTTATTTCTTGCCTAAACCATCATATACTCTTTATTGATATATTCTTTTAGGGGGGAATGCATATCATGAAAAATATTGTTACTAAATCTTGTTTGTTAGGGATATTTCTTATCACAACAAATCCATGGAATGTTACACATGCACAAGAAACTACAACTACACTTGAAGAAATTATTGTCACCGCACAAAAACGTCAAGAAAACCTGCAGACACTTGGAATATCTGTCAGCGCGTTTGACCAAGATACTTTAAATGCTCTGGGAACCAGAGACATAGTTGAGTTATCAAAGTTTGTACCAAACTTACAAATTGGCACTGAGTCTTCGGACCTCAAGGCTATGATACGCGGCGTAGGTAGCGATAATCTGGAAGCATTTGGCGACCCTGGTGTTGCGATTCATATAGACGGTGTTTATCAAGCTAGACCAAGTGGCGGTAACTCTCTCTATTACGATATGGAACGCGTGGAAGTTCTTCGAGGACCTCAAGGCACTCTTTATGGGCGGAATGCAAATGGAGGGGCAATAAATTTTATTTCAAAAAAACCTTCCGATGAGTTTGAGGCTAGTATGGATTACGGCAAGGGTGACAATAACTGGCAACGCTTTCGAGGAATGGTCAATCTTCCCATGGGAGACAAAGCGAGCTTTCGTTATGCCGGCACAGGATTATTTGGTTTTCCGCATAACGAAACTCAGAACGGTTACCAAAAAAACCTTATTGAGGGCGGTACTGAAGGTAATGATAAGGACGATGCGACTTCGAAGCTCCAGCTTCTTTGGGAGCCAACAGAAAAAATAAGCCTATTATTTGCTGGTGGTGAAACAAGCAAAGAAGGTGTTGGACCGATTCGAAAACGAACAAGCGCGCCTGGAGCAAGCACATTAAGCCCTAATGGAACTCCTGCTAATTGCGACGACTGCGGTTTCATAGCTTCAGGAGGACTAAGGTCTGTTTTCAAGGACACTGAAGAGTCTTTTGATTTATTGACCCAATCTTTTAGCATTACATTAGACTATGATTTAGGTTTTGCGACATTAACGGCTATTGCCGCTGATCAGTCCACAGATATGTCATTAGTTCAGGATTCCGATCAGAGCCCTAAGCCGAAAGGTGTCCCTGGCGGTGAAACAAGCTCAGCAGTTGTAACACAAAGGTCTGACCAAGAAACATTTGAGATGCGTCTTACTTCTAATGATGATGGTCCTGTGGAATGGCTTCTTGGACTCTATTACCTTGATGAGAACGCCTTTCAAAACACTTTAATTAACCGTGATCCAAAACCATTTGGCGCGGCAAAAACCATTAATGTTTTACATGATGTTAACGCAGATTCTTCTGCTTTTTTTGGCCAGTTTTCTATACAGCCAAACGAGACTCTTAAGTTAACAGCAGGGTTTCGCTCCACAGACGATGAGAAAGATGCCGTAGGCGGTACTAAAGTTCAAATCCGCCCACCTGCTCCAGGTTGTAATGACAGCTGGCCATATTGTTACGTAAATGTTGGGTCCCAGAGTTATTCGCCAGAAGACAGTTGGTCTTCAAACACATACAAGTTTGGTATTGATAAGTATATTGATGACGACCGGATGGTTTACGCAACTATGTCAACAGGATTCAAAGCTGGTGGTTTTAACTTTGGTGTATCGAGTGCCGAAAGTTATGATCCTGAAGAAGTTACCGCGTTTGAATTTGGCAGCAAGAATCGTTTCAATGACGGCAGAATGCAATTGAATGCATCGGTTTTCTATTATGATTACACCGACCTACAAGTTTTCCAGGTGGTCGACCAAACTATTGTTGTCAGAAATGCGGCTGAGGCTGATATTACTGGGGCAGAATTGGAGTTTGTTGCAGCGATTAGTGACAACTTGAGGGTTGATGCAAGCCTCGGATTGTTGGACACAGAATATAAAAAATTTATTTTGCCCAGCAATTTATTCCAAGATGCTTCCGGTGAACCGACAAACATAGATGTATCAGGTAACCAGCTTATTAATGCTCCTAAGTGGTCAGGCCATATTGGAGCGGAACGTGATTATATTAATAACCTTGGTAGGTTTACCTTGAGAGGACAGCTCTATATATCTGATGACATCTATCTTAGGGCGCTTAACCTTAAACCATATGATCATCAGGATGGTTATACAACTTTGGATGTAAAAGTTATGTGGGAATCAACAGACAGTCATTGGTTTGGTGAGGCATTTATCTCTAATCTTACTAATGAGGATGTAATCACAAACCAAGAGGTTACAGATTCTGGTATTTACTTCGCAAACTTAAATCGACCTAGAAGTTGGGGGGTTGTTCTAGGCTACCGTTTTTAAGACATAAATCAGGAGCTCAATCATGGCCCCAAGCCAAGAAAGGGTAGAGAAAACTGAAATAGATGCGCTGGAAATACAAACCGCATCCATTCCGGTAAATTCTGAAGGCAAATCAACTCCAATCAGTAAAGAACAACTTTCGTTGGCCCTTAGGGTTTGGGGTAAAGGTGATAAACGCTTTATCCCATCTTTTGTGGATTCAAAGATCATTAAAGAAAGCAATAATGAAATTATTAAAGAAATTCTACACTACGGAAAAAGCAGCTTAGTAGATGGTTCGCCAAACTTACAACGAACAACGTTTCGTGGTGATAACCTAATGATTACCGAATATCTGGCTGGGCCATGGTTTATGGCAATAGCAGGAATAGAAGAAAAAGAAGATGGCGAACTCTGTTTTTTACTAACGACTCTCAGGCATAAACAACACCCCGATTATATATCTCCCTCAGACGCTGCAAAAACAGCTGGGGCTGAAAAACCTCCTCCCACAACTAAACAAAATGCCAAGCGTGTCCTTGGCATTATAAGAGAACTGGTTAAGAAAGGTGAGCTTTAAGCAAAGGCTGTAAAATGAAAAGGAAGATTCTGGTCATTATAAAAAATAAATGGTTTCTTGGGTTTTTGTTAATAATTACCACGCTAGGAATATTTGGCTCACAAGAAATTATCTACATGACTCGCCAATATATGGCAGGCGATACACCATGGAACTCTACCCCAAGGCAATTAAATGGAAGGGTAGTTTTTTCAGAGCACTATAGCATGCATCCTGGTCACTATACCTTTACCCAGAAACTTGGAATTGCAACCAAAGTGGATGTCAAGAAAATGTTTGGGAAGACCCCTGCAGAAAGAAAGAAAGAATTTGCAGAATACTCTACTATTCGAACACAATCACCAGTGGGCTTCTTGGCACCCGATTTTGAGTTAGAAACTACAACCGGCGAAACAGTCCGACTCTCTGACAAAAGAGGTCAGATAGCCGTGTTTATGTTTGTAGCAATGACTTGCCCTCCAGCACGCACACAAGTTGATTTATGGAAGGAGCTACATGAAAAATACGATACAAAAGATGTGCAAATTTTCTTTATTTATTCTAGAGAACGACACGCAGGAGAACGAGGCTATCGGGAACTTAAGGAAACAACATCAACATCTGAAAGAATGACTCATGCTAGAATGTTGTCAGAGATTACGGCCGTACCTGTTGCCGTAGATCCCATTGATGAACGAACCCTTAAAGATTATGGGATGGTTCCAAACGCAGCTTTTATAATTGATAGAGAGGGCTTTTTAGTTTTCAAGTCACAGTGGGCTGATATACGAAAAATAGATCAGGTACTACAACAATTATTGGTTTCTGAGGAGTTGAATAAAACAAATCAAGGTTAATCCTAGTTAACTCCATTGAGCCTATTTTTTTTTAATACTCTTAAATACTTCTTCAATGACCCCTAGTTGATCCTGATTCGCTTGAAATCTTATAGCAATTCCTCCTTCATTCTCCCATGCTTTAATATTATGAGGCCTATCATCAATTAAGATATTACTTTTATTTTGGTATAGCGCATATTTTCCTTTATCCCTATCAATAAAAATATCTGATGGACCTGGATTTAGATTATTTTGGATCCAAACTTTCTTCCAGTAGGCACAATTTTCTTCATCTCCTTCTAGAGGTGATGAAAGAATAGAATAGCTACCAGAAAACCCTGTTACCATTGAAATCAACTCATCGCAACACCATGTTTTTGGGATGGTACCAAAAAAATCACTGCCTATAATGGCGTCCATTGTTTGCATTAGTTCAGAAGGTCCTAGATCCTTCCAATGTTTAACTTTAGCAAAATTAGAGAATGCACCAAAAAAGTCGGCAAGAACACCGTCCATATCAAGGAAAACAATAGGACCATTATTCACGAAGACTATATGCTTAAAATTTTCATTCCAAAAAATCTTGAAAGGGCGATGACTGGTCGCCATTGCCATGGAAGAATATAGGTCTTTTTACCAGATTGAATTGCATTCACCATTTTTTTAGCTGCGATATTAGCTTCCATAAGGAATGGCATCTTAAATTCATTAACATCAGTCATTTCGCTTTTGATATATCCAGGACATATTGTCGTGACCTTTACATTATGTTTTTTGAGTGTTGTCCTCCATGTATCTCCCAATCTTCTAACTGCAACTTTAGAGGCCGCATATCCTCCAAAGTAGGCAGGCGCAGTAAAGCTTGCAATTGAAGACATGATGACAATATTACCGTCTTTTTGAGATTTCATCGTCGGCACAAAGGGAACAATGGAGTTTGTTACACCGATGATATTAATGTTTAAATTTTGA
>ENA-UPTF01000155-UPTF01000155.1-marine-metagenome-genome-assembly--contig:-NODE-155-length-47804-cov-4.706581_pt1 | contig 47804 bp, 44 predicted proteins | sample MGYA00238166_ERZ767019 | MGnify/ENA primary metagenome ERZ767019 (study PRJEB28930, sample SAMN06266391) | marine metagenome | isolation source: Sea water from 250 m depth | place: Atlantic Ocean | study... | reverse complement strand
TATTATTTTGAAAGTTGTACTTCCTTTTGGGGTATCAGCAACTGCCAACTGTCCTGCTCTCTTGCCGATAAACGCTTTGCCCAAAGGGGATGCGTCAGAGATTTTTCCCTCTAAGGGATTGGCCTCTGATGGACTAACCAAAGTGTATTTTGATTTTTTCTTTTTGGAAACTTCCTCTACCCGTATGGTTGTTCCTACCCGAGCGCTTTTCGTGCCCTTTCCACTTCCGTCTGCAATAATTGCCGTACGAAGCATTGAGTCAATTTCTTTGATTCTCGCTTCTTCACGTCCCTGCTGTTCTCTCGCGGCCTCCAGAGGAGCATTTTCCCTAACATCACCATCCGAGGCAGCTCTATGAATTGCCTCGCTGATGGGGACTCGATTAGATTCCAAACCAGACTTTTCGGTGACGAGTTGGTTGTAGCCTTCTTGAGTCATCTGCTGACCACGGTTGAGTACCTCATCTCCCTTGGAGTCTAACGAAGTTCTTGGTCTTCTAATTCGAAAATGAGTTGAAAGATTTACTTGGGTCTGGCTGTTATCAAATGCAAACTTCAGAAACTTTCGGACAGATTGAAGCCCTTCTAAAGCTTCTGGTGCACTGCTATTCTTGCAGGCCTCTTCTGCGTATGTGCCAATTTGGGAAGGAGTTATTGTTGCTAGATCGGTATCTCCTTGAAAATGTTTGACGAATCTGTTTAGCTCCCTCACAGCGGCTGGTGTTTTATCTTTGTCTTTCAAACCCTCTGTGTAGGTTCCGACAGCTGGAAGAAGTCTTTTAGTTTCATCGTTAACCAAGGCAGAACCTCCAAAATTTCACGTTAATCCGATAACCATGTTAGCAAAACAGGTTGGTTGCCTGTCAACGACCCAGCCTTCGCAATAGCATATAACAAAAAGAGCGGGGAGATTCTTTTCGGATGTTTAAGTAATCTTGTTTGATAGGTTATCATCGGTTTTCATGATAGATTTCCAGTGATGTTGGGAAAAAGTTCTATTTGATAACCATGATAGGTAGAAACATGGCGATACTTCTCGACAGATGTTAAATTACTCGTTGGATTTTATAAGGGGAGTTTCACTCAGGAATGAATACATCTGAGTTTCTAAATATCACGTCTTTGATTGTTCCAGATCGAACCGCGGTAATTTTTGATGGCAGGAGAATTACTTATTCCGACCTTGCATTGAGGGTGGCTAAACTTGCAAATGCACTACGTCAATTGGGTGTTGAGAAAGGTGACCGAATTGCGACGATGGAGGTCAATTGCAACGAACATATTGAAACTTACTTTGCCGCTGCCAAATTGGACGCAATATATGTGCCGATCAATTTTAGGGCTTCCCAATCAGAACTTGAATATATGCTTAATGATTCATCTCCCACGGTGTTGCTTGCGGGTTCCAGATATACGGACATGATTGAGCTTATATCGTCCAAAGTAGAAAGCCTAAAGGCATTGATTGTGATAGATGGTGTTGCGGAAGGTTGGCATACATACGAGAGAATAGTGGATTCTGCGCCTGATGACGAAATATATCCAGAATCAGATGAAGATGACTTGACGATGCTGATGTTCACGGCGGGAACTACTGGTTTTCCCAAAGGTGTGATGTTGAGTCACGATAGTTTTTCTTCCTATATTCTCAGCAATGTTTCTCCTCCAGATATGGAAGTAGAGGAAAAAAATATTTTAACGGTTCCTCTCTACCACATAGCGGGGGTACAGGCAGTAATGGCGGCTGTCTATGGTGGAAGAACTCTGATTATTCAAAGACAATTTGAACCTGTTGAGTGGATGACTTTGGTTGAACAGGAAAAAGCCAATAGGGCAATGATGGTACCCACTATGTTGAAGATGATTTTGGACCATCAGGAATTTCAAAACCATGACTTATCAAGTCTTGAAGTTATTACCTATGGTGCAGCCCCAATGCCATTAGAAGTTATACGTCGTGCGATAGCGATGTTACCTGGGACATTTTTTATAAATGCTTTCGGGCAAACTGAGACGGCTGCCACTATAACTATGTTGCCTCCCGAGGATCATATCTTGGAGGGCTCTGATGAAGAAATAGAAGTGAAATTAAAGAGGTTAACTTCTATTGGGAAACCATTAGAGGATGTGGAAGTTAGGATTGTGAGCGATGAGGGGAAGCAGGTTGAGTTAGGGGAAACAGGGGAAATAGTTGCGAGAGGATCACGATTGATGAAGGGGTATTGGAAGCAAGAACAGGCCACCGCTGAAGCTCTGAGGGGAGGATGGCTCTATACAGGAGACCTTGGCTATTTTGATGAGGATGGTTATATCTTTTTATCTGGTAGGGCTAAGGACTTTATAAAAAGGGGAGGGGAAATGGTTTCTCCGGAAGAGGTAGAGCAGGTTCTGCATTCTCATCCAGCGATTGACGAGGCTGCCATCATTGGTGTGCCTGATCTAGATTGGGGGGAGCGAGTCCGGGCTATCGTGGTCGCGAAGTCAGGAGAGACGATAGATAGTTCTGAGGTGATTGAGTATTGCAGATCTCGGCTATCCAGTTTTAAGAAACCCGAGTCAGTTGTAGTTGTGGATGAACTACCAAGAAATCCACTTGGCAAGGTTTTGAAGAGAATTTTGAGGGAGAACTATAATTATCCAATAGTTGAGTGACCATTCATCTCTAGATAATAAATTTTGAAGGATGTCATAAATGAAAATCACTAATATAGAAAACTTTATCGTTGATGCTGGTTGGAGACCTTGGGGATTCGTCAAAGTGGAGACGGACGAGGGTATAACTGGGTGGGGTGAGTGTAGTGACGGGCGGTCGCCAAATGGAGTTGCAGGCACAATCGAGGATTTGAAACCTGTCTTGATAGGAACTGATCCTCGGGAATTTGAGATGAGATTTTGGGATATGTTTAGGGCTACCCGTCAAAGCCCGGGAGGGATTGCGGCAAAGGCTCTTGCGGGGTTGGACTGCGCCTTCATAGATATCAAAGCCAAAAGCCTTGGAATTTCAGTTCCAGAGCTTTTTGGGGGTCCAACTCGTGAAAGAGTACGTGTGTACTGGTCTCACTGCGGGACTTCTCGAGTTGGGAATAATGAACTTATTGGAGTACCTGCTCTTAGGACGTGGGATGATATTACTAATTTAGGTAAAGAAGTAGTTGAACGAGGATTTACAGCTCTAAAGACGAATATTATTGGTCCTGGCGATACCCCCGTACATTTTGGTGGCGGATTTGGAGGTGGTAAAGGGAGTACTGATCAGGTGGTCACGAAAGGTGTGCTTCGCCATGTGGAGAAGTTGATCGGTACATTTAGAGATGCAGTTGGTCCAGATGTTGATATAAACCTTGATATTAACTTCAATTTTAAAACTGAGGCGTGTCTCAGGATAGCTCAAGTATTGGAACAGTTCGATATGCTTTGGTTAGAGATAGATATGTATCAACCTGAGAGTATAAGGCAAATAAAAGACTCAACTACTACTAGGATATGTACAGGTGAAAATCTTTTTTACATGAGGGATTATTTACCTTATTTTCAACAACATGCTGCGGATATGTTCATGATTGACGTGCCCTGGAATGGGTTCAGCCAATCCAAGAAAGTGGGAGATTTGGCCGAGGTTTTTCAGCATAACGTGGCTCCTCACAATTACTATAGCCATCTATCTACTTTTGTGAGTGCTTCTCTTTGTGCCTCTTTACCAAATATTCGAATCATGGAAATTGATATAGACGATGTACCATGGAAAGACGAGTTGACAACTTCTAAGCCCGAAATTATTGATGGTTATATGACGGTTCCAGCTGGACCAGGTTGGGGGGCAGACATAAATGAGGAAGTTGCAAGAGCTCATCCATGGAAAGGTACCAGGGTTGGATATAGTTCTAGGGGAAACACCCCGTCAGAATTGTCATATGGGTTACCTTCCATCTAAATTTCTTCTGGAATAGCTTGTCCGGATTGAAGGGTTTTTATAAGTGTAGCGGTTGCCTGTGGACGCTCCATATACATGTTGTGGCCAGTGTTCATGACAGTGCAGAAGTGAATATTGTTTTTGATCCGTGAGAGTTCCTTGACAGGTTGAAATACGCTTTGTCTTTCCTCACTGGCCATAAAAAGTGTTGGAACCTTTAATTTTTGGAGGGTTGGGAGCAAGTCAAAGTAGTCACCATCTCGATCTTTCCAACTCAGAGTCTGCGTTGCCCATTTCATGTCAAGCCGGCCATCTTCATTTATAAATGTCTCGTGTTCAACAACGTCCTTGATAACCTCTGACGTCCATTTTTTTGTTACCTCGTGTTTTGATAAAACCTGGGTGAGCTCTTCCTTATTTGACCACGTGGTTCTGGGTCGAGTTTCCCGAGCTGAAACCATTCGCTGAAATTTTTCATCTACGGTTATCATCGGTTCCAATAAAACAATGAAATTAAATGCACTTGGTTTTCGAGCAGCATAAAGTGCTAGGGCAATTCCTCCTGTGGAATGAGCCACCACTGTGTCAGCATGTCCGTCAAAAACATTATTCACAAAATTTTGGATGTTATGTGACCGTTCGACAAATCTATAGCCAGAAAATGGCCAATCGCTATTGCCATGTCCAAAAAGATCCATTGCTGTGACCGTATGGGTCAAAGCTAATTTTCGGGACAAAGCATCAAAGCTTCTGGATGTTCTCATATCTCCATGAATCAGAAGTATGGTGCTATTTCCGGTGCCCATTTGCACATAATGTGACTTGAGTCCTTCTAGTTCTACAAAATGATTCGTGGGTTTCATCAGTTATATATCAGATATTTCAGTTGTCTTACATTGCTGGGACTAAAAAAGCCAGTTCCGAAATATTTCGGAACTGGCTTTTTTCACTTAATTGATCGCTTCATACACCGCCGGATATGGCCGGAAGAAAGTGAACTTCACTGTCTGTCGAGACTTTTTCTATCATGCCTAAAGGGGTTATTTCCCCATCAATTGCTACAGCTATATTAGGCTTAACCCTTCCGTCTTCCACAAGCCGTTCTTTAAAACCAGGGAATATCTCGTCTAGGTTGTCAATCACCTGTCTTACATTGTTACCCTCCACTGATACTCTTTGCTCTCCATTGGAGAGTTTCTGCATCAGTGAAGGTATGAAAACAAGTGCCATTACAGATGTATATTTATTCTGCGTCAGCAGATTGTATAGCTCCCGGACTCATCGGTAGAGAAGTCATGCGCTTTCCTGTCGCGTCATATATAGCATTCGCTAAAGCGGGTGTGGGGGGCACTATGTTCGCCTCTCCAACCCCTCTGACTCCGAATGGATGTCCTGGGTTTGCTACTTCTACTATAACTGTATCTATCATTGGAAGATCTAGGGATGTTGGCATTCTGTAGTCTAGTAGACTAGAGTTTGTCATCGTTCCCTCGTCGTTCATGAAGTATTCTTCATTCAAGGCCCAACCAATGCCTTGGACGCTGCCACCCTGCATTTGGCCTTCGACGTAACTCGGATGAATTGCTTTGCCTACGTCTTGGACGCATGTGAATCTTTCTACGGTGGTTTTTCCGGTGTCGGGATCTACTGACACATCAGCGATGTTTCCCGCAAATGATCCGCCCACACCCGATGGGTTCACCGAGGCTGAACCAGAGATTCCACCTCCTGTGTCACTTAGTTGCTCTGCCAATTCTTTGAAGGTCATCTTGAGTTCAGAGTCACTCTGGGAACTTATGACGCCGTCTTCCATCTGAAGATTGTTGGCATCGACATCCCATATTATTGCAGCTCTATCAATACATTGTTTCTTCACATCTTGAGCCGCTTCATATGCTGCCCAACCAGTGGCAAAAGTTGTTCTGCTGCCCCCAGTTACTGCAGTGAATCCAATGGTATCTGTGTCTACAACAGAAGGTCTAACGTCTTCAACGGGAATTCCCAGAACCTCGGCTGCGTGCATCGCGATGGAGGTTCTAGATCCTCCAATATCTGTGGAGCCCTCTGTCAGGTTGACTGAACCATCTTTGTTAACAGCTATGTTGCATGCTGAGTCGAATCCGATGTTGAACCAAAATCCTATGGATATTCCTCTGCCGGTTCCTTCTGCTTTTGCAGACTGGTAATGAGGATGATCGCGCATGGCTTCGAGCACTTCCTTTGCTCCAATTCTGCCAAACACCGGTCCGTCAGGTCTTCTGGTTCCTTCTGTAGCGACGTTTTTAAGGCGTAGTTCTATTGGATCCATTCCAAGCTTTTCAGCCAGTTCATTGATAGCTTGTTCTGCTCCAAAAGCCGCGTTGGGTGCTCCAGGGGCTCGGTAGGCCGCTGTTTTGGGCTTATTGACGACCACATCAAAACCGTCAATTGTGGAGTTTTCAACATCATAGGTGGAGAACACGCATTGAACTGCTGCTCCCACTGGAGATCCAGGGTATGCTCCGGCTTCCATAGCCATCCATGCATATGCAGCAGTGATCGTACCATCGTGTTTAGCCCCGATCTTGATCTTTATTTGTGATCCTGGAGTCGGACCTGAGGCCTCAAAAGTTTCTTTTCGGCTCATCACTATTTTCACAGGAGCCCCAGTTTTACGGGAAAGTAGAGCAGCCACTGGTTCCAAATAAATTGGAATCTTTCCACCGAATCCGCCCCCAATCTCCGTTGGAGTTACTCTTACCATCGAGACGGGCATGTCAAGTAACTCAGCTAGGCTATCCCTAACAACAAATGATCCCTGAGTACTACACCAAACGTGTAGTCTTCCGTCAGGGCTCCAGAGAGCAGTAGCGTTATGGGGTTCTATGTACCCTTGGTGAACTGTTTTTGTGTTGTATTCCCTTTCAACAACTACGTCAGCTTCCGCGAATCCTTTTGATATGTCGCCTTTTACATGTTGCGTATGAGAGGCTACGTTACTAACAACCCCTGTATCTTTTCCGAGTTCTTCAGTAGTTAAAGAGTCGTGTAGTATCGAGGCGTTTGTTGCCATCGCTTCCTGGGTTGTTAACACTGGCGTAAGTACTTCGTATTCTACGTCAATAAGGCTAAGAGCCGATTCTGCGACGTGAGGATTTGAGGCCGCAACTCCGACGATTGCTTGACCAACGTACAGAGCTTTATCGCTCGCTAGGATATTGTCTTTTAGCCATTGGTTACCGACTTCTGGAAAGTCTTTTGAAGTAACAACAGCCTTAACTCCGTCCAGTTTTTCCGCCTTGCTGGTGTCAATTGAAACTATTTTAGCGTGGGCGTGTGGACTTCTCAAAATTTTTCCGTGAAGTAACCCTGCGGCATCAAAGTCAGCCCCATAAATCGCTCTGCCGGTTACTTTGTCTGCGCCGTCGTGGCGGACTGGTCTTGTTCCTATCACCTTATAGTCAGTGTCGGTAGCAAGGACCATATTTCTTTCATAGTCGGCCGTTGTCATACTCTTTACGCCTCCTGTAGTCGCTTCGCAGCGTCTTGGACTGCTCTAACAATTTTGTCATAGCCTGTGCATCGGCATAGGTTATTGGCAAGCCAAAACCTTATCTCATGCTCAGTCGGGTTCGGATTCTGTTCTAGCAGTGCTTTAGATGAAATTATGAAGCCCGGTGTACAGATTCCACACTGCAAGGCTGCATTTTCTAGGAACGCTAGTTGCAGTGGATGGAGATTGCTCCCGTCCGCGACACCCTCGATTGTCTCAATGTTTGCACCTTCTGCTTCTACACCGAGTACAAGGCAAGAAGTGACTATCCGTCCGTCTATGTTGACGGTGCAAGCTCCACAGTTCCCATCGTTGCAGCCCTCTTTGGTGCCTGTGAGACCTATCTCGTCCCTAAGGCATTCAAGTAAGCTCTGTCTGGGTTCACACAGGAAATCAACATGTTCCCCGTTTATCGTTGTTTGTACGTATGTTTTTCCTGGCATTTAGCTCGCTCCCTGTGCTCTCTCTACTGCTGTGGTGAGGGCACGTCGTGTAAGAACATCGCAAAGATGTTTTCGGTAGTCTGCAGTGCCTCTCATATCGGATATTGGTTTCGCTGCGGCCTTGGCGAGATCTGCAGCCTTCTGAATTGCTCCTTCGCTGACTGGTTGTCCAACAAGGGCCTCTCCTGCTTCCTCTACCAAGAGTGGGGTGGGTGCGACTGAGGCCAAGCTTACTCTCGCAGATGTAAATTTGCCGTCCTCAATAGTTACGGAGGCACCTACTCCCGCCACCGCAATGTCCATCTCATTTCTCGGAATGAATCTAATGTAATTAGCCCCAAACCCGGCGCCATTGCTGGGGAAGTTAATAGATATCAGTAGTTCGTCACTCCCAATGGATGTTTGTCCGGGCCCCGTGCATATATCTTCTACAGGGACTTCTCTCGTACCAGAAGGACCTGTGATCGTCGCTACTGCTCTATGTGCAATCATATTTGGGATTGAGTCCCCGCTAGGAGCTGCATTACAAAGGTTCCCACCGAATGAGGCACGCCCCTGAATCTGGGTACCACCTATGAGCGTGGCAGAGTCGTTCAAAGCAGAGAAATGGCTGTTGACATTGTCGTCGCCATAAATCTTGTAGCATTCCACTGCTGCCCCTACAGTCAACCCTTTGTTGGCATCGTAACTGAGTTCGTTAAGTTCCGGAATGCTCTTTATGTCTACCACCACGTCAGGATTGACCCGAGGGTGTCCTACTCTTAACATGACTATCAGGTCTGTACCACCTGCCATAGCTCTAGCGTTTCCACCTGAATCTGAAAGAAGTTTAACGGCATCTTCTACCGTATTGGGTTTCTCAAAATCTATCCACTTCAAAAGCCTGCCTCCTTATGCTGCGTCTGAATCATGCATTACACACGCTAAGTTATCCATTTTTACGTCTATGACTATGATGGACTTCCCTGTCTGGAAGAACCGAACCAAAGCCAATGTTATAGCCCGATTTGCCGGATCAGTCTAACATATGGATTAAAGGGGAACAATAAACCAGATTAGTCACTATATATATATAGGAAAAGACGGCTAAACTATCTGCCCGTGGATGGTTAAAATACTCAGGTTAGTCGGCCACAGCACCCATTGGAATATTGGCTAGCAAAGAGTTTAGATAGGAACCTGTGTGAGATCCTTCAACTTTGGCCACGTCTTCAGGTGTCCCAACGCAAACTATTTCGCCTCCCCTGTCACCAGCACCTGGTCCCATGTCGATTAGCCAATCCGCGTTTTTGATTAGATCAAGATGATGTTCTATTAATACTACAGAGTTACCAGAATCAACTAGACGATGCATAACTTTTAACAGATGTGCACAGTCTTCAAACGATAATCCAGTCGTTGGTTCATCCAATATGTAAAGGGTTTGTCCCGTAGCTCTTTTTGAGAGTTCAGTGGCAAGCTTGACTCTCTGTGCCTCTCCACCACTTAGTTGGGTTGCTGGTTGTCCTAGCCTTATATAACCCAGCCCAACATCTTTTAGCGTCTGCAACTTGTTGCTGACTCTTGGGATATTTGAGAACAGATCGACGGCTTCGGTTACAGTCATTGAAAGTACGTCAGCTATGCTATGCCCCCTGTAAAGAATTTCGAGGGCTTCTCTGTTATATCTGCTCCCCACACAATCTTCACACGGCACACTGACGTCAGGAAGGAATTGCATTTCGATATTTATCTGCCCATCGCCTGAACACGCCTCACATCTACCTCCTTTAACATTAAAGGAGAATCTGCCAGGTTTATACCCTCTACTTCTCGCTTCGGGTACTTGAGCAAAAAGTTCTCTGATAGGAGTGAATGTGCCGGTATAGGTTGCGGGATTACTTCGTGGAGTTCTACCAATCGGAGACTGGTCAATGTTCACAACTTTATCCAGGTTGTCTATTCCGCGAATTTCTTTGAAAGATCCAGGACGGTCTCTTGAACTATAGAAATGTTGTGAAAGTTTTTTGTAAAGAATTTCATTTATCAGTGTGCTTTTACCGGAGCCTGACACACCAGTGACGCAGACAAATATACCTAAAGGAATGTCCACATCTATGTCTTTGAGATTGTTTTGGGCCGCTCCTTCTATAGTGAGATACGACCCGTTGTAGGTGCGCCTGCTAGCGGGAATGTCGATCTTCTTTTTTCCTGACAGGTATTGCCCTGTAAGGGACCTAGGATTAGACATTACCTTTTTGGGTGTTCCTGATGCGACTATGTGCCCCCCGTGTTCTCCAGCTCCGGGGCCCAAATCTACAATATGATCTGCGGCCCTCATAATCGCTTCATCGTGCTCAACGATAAGTACAGTATTTCCAACATCCCGAAGACCTTTTAGGGTATTAATCAGTCGGTCATCATCCGCAGGGTGAAGACCTATGGAAGGTTCATCACAGACATATAGTACCCCCATCAGGCCTGAACCTATTTGGGTGGCTAGTCTGATCCTTTGTGCCTCTCCGCCACTTAAAGTTGAAGCTGTTCTGCTAAGAGTCAGATAGTCCAGCCCAATGTTTAAAAGGAATTCAAGTCGAGCCCCTATTTCCTTCAGTATCTGGGAGGCAATTGATATTTGCCTTTCAGTCAGTACCCCTTTTTCATTCAGATTAGTAGTCCATTCATAACACGCCCTTATTGACAGGTCGGTCACGTCCATGATGGTATCTTCGTTAACAGTCACAGCAAGTGCTTCAGGTCTTAAGCGTCTTCCTTTGCAACTTTGGCAGGGTAGTGACGTCATGTATCGTTCGATATCTTTTCTAACGCTTTCGGATTCTGTCTCAGTATGCCGTCTCTCCAGATTATTAATCACTCCTTCGAATTTCGTTTTCCAACGGTACGTTCTTCCCCTTCTTGTTTTGTGATTAATCTGGATTCTCTTGCCACCGGTGCCTTGGAGAATGATGTTAAGGTGATCATCAGTTAATTTATCTATCGGTGCATTAGGATCAAATCCTATTGAGTCTGCTAGTGACAGTAATTGACTTGAATACCACGGAGACATGGATCCGGAACGTGCCCAACCCACGATTCCTCCGTCTGTGATTGATTGTGATTTGTTTGGGATGACTAAATCTGGATCAACTACTAGTTTGTACCCGAGGCCGGCACAGATAGTGCAGGCGCCGTGTGGGTTGTTAAAGCTAAAGGTGCGTGGTTCTAATTCCCCTAGATTTACATTGCAGTGCACACATGCAAAGTCTTCGGAAAAAATCATCTCGTCTCCACCTTGAACATCCACCATCACGAGACCTTCAGATTGAGATAGAGCGGCCTCCGCACTCTCCGTTACCCTGCCCTGGTCAACAGAGCTATTGATAATGAGCCTATCAACAACAACATCGATGTTGTGCCATTTTTGTTTGTCTAAGTCGAATTTGTCCGACAGATCATGTGTCTCCCCGTCAACTCGAACTCTAACGAATCCAGCGCGCCTTGCTGATTCAAAAACGTCACGATGCTCACCCTTTCTTCTCCTCACCACTGGCGCCAGTATTTGAATCCTGCTTTCGTCGGGTAGCGATAGGATTGAATCGGCTATTTGCTGCACCGTTTGTTTTTGGATCACACGTCCACACTTGAAGCAATGTGGTGTACCTATTCGAGCAAACAAAAGTCTTAGGTAGTCATAAATTTCAGTGACTGTACCGACCGTGGACCTGGGATTGTGTGATGTCCCTTTCTGGTCGATTGAAATGGCTGGTGAGAGGCCCTCTATGTAATCGACTTCTGGCTTGTCCATTCGCCCCAGAAATTGTCTGGCATACGATGAAAGTGATTCTACATATCTTCGTTGACCTTCAGCGTAAATTGTGTCAAAAGCCAGAGAGCTTTTGCCTGAACCAGAAACGCCGGTAATAACGACCAGCTTGTTTCTAGGTATAGTCACATCAACGTTTTTGAGGTTGTGCTCCCTCGCGCCTTTGACAATTATGTTTTTAGCTAACCCATTTGATGCCAAAATTGCTGCCCTTGAAAGCTTATCTAATGAATGCAGTGCTCGATGTGATTCTATCATCCAAATCGAGGTTCTTAAGCTTGATGTATCTTGTGATATGGATATAGAATCCTTCGGATATCCACGATATTTATTTTTCAAGGAGATATTCATGGCACTCGACTTCCGCTCCCTTCTCGCTGACCACATCCCTGATGGAGGAAGAGGAGCACGTCCACGCAGAGGAAAGTATGACTTTGCAGTCGCATATCCAGATCCGGTTTCTTTGCCTCATGACAAGATAATGGAATGCCTGAGCGAGGCTTTATCAGAAACAGGGGATGATTTAGCTGTTTATCCCCATCCTCAGGGCAATACTCCTTTGAGAGAATATGTGGCTGAAAAAATTAAACGCGAAAGAGATATAAACGCGACTGCGGATGACATCATACTTGGTAATGGCTCTGGCCAACCGATAGACATGATATCCGCCATATTAGTTAACCCGGGAGATGTGGTCATAACTGATGAGTGGGTATATGGCGGGACTCTCAATACTTTAAGAAGGCACTCGGCTGATATTCGGGGTGTATCTTCTGATGAAGAAGGAATGGATCCAGAAGCTCTGGATTTTGAGATCGCAAAGGCTGTACAAGAGGGGAAGAGACCAAAATATGTTTACCTTATTGCTACTTTCCAAAACCCACAGGGATTCACGATTACCAAAAGACGTAGAGAGCAGTTATTGGAAGTGACACACAGGCATGGAGTCCCCATTTTAGAGGACGATTGTTACGCCGATAATCGATATGGTGGGGAGCAGGTTACCTCGATGTATAACCTGGACGATCAAAACAGCGTGATGTATGTGGGCTCATTCTCAAAAATTATTGCGCCTGGAATGAGCTTGGGATATATGACAGGTCCAGACGACGTTTTGGATCGTGCAATGACTGTTAAAAGCGGTCGTATAAGTGAATTTACCGCTATGGCCGTTGAAAAATTTGCGCGCAGGTATCTAGACGCCCACGTGGAGGAGATCAACAGTATCCAGCGTGTTAAACGCGACGCGATGCTGGCTTCGCTTGGCGAAAATTTCGGAACTGGCGCTGAGTGGAGTGATCCAGACGGTGGACTGTATATCTGGATGAAATTGAATGATGATGCGGATATGGTTTCACTAAGTGCAAAGGCCTTAGAAGAAATAGATGTAGGTTTTCACCCAGGTACCAACTATTCTCCAGATGGTGCCAGCGGAAGGAATTACATAAGATTATGCTATGGCTATAACCAGCCGGAGGAAATAGAGGAAGGGATAGGTAAGCTTGGTGACTTTCTTGCCAAAGAGGGAGCCTTGCAGTCCTGATAGGTTTTTTTTAATGCCTACTGAACCTAAGTTTCACTTCTAATTCTGACTGAATTAACAGGTTGGCGTTTGCCTTTTCCAGATGGTCTTTGCACGCGGCTAGGCGCTCACGGCACGAATTATTACCTAGGATGTCTTGCTTTTTAGCCATGTCTATTTGAAGTAATTGTGCTAGGAAGTAGGATAATTCAACTGGGTGTGGTGGGGTGCGGGTATGATCCACCCACCCTCCGCTTATGCTTAAAAGATGTTTAACGTGTGTAGACGCCGCTTCTTTAGTTGATTCCAGCTCAATTTCAGGAATGTATGGGTCATCATCTAATTCCCCGACCTCAACCGTGGCATTCAGGTATGGAGTATCTTGCAAAATCTCTCTTATTTTGAAACGTTCTGTACCTAACGCACTAAGGTATATTCGACCACCTGAAATCTCTCTCATATTTGTTATCTTCGCGACGGTGCCAACTTCGTGAGGAATCGATGGCCCTCCTACCTCTTCACCTTCCTTGATCAAGACCACGCCAAACATATCGTCGGTAGCCCGACAGTCATTAATCATTGTTTTATATCTATCTTCAAATATATTTAGAGGTATGGTTGATCCTGGAAAGAGTACTGTGTGAAGAGGGAACAGAGGTAGGTCTCTTATTTCTATTGTCATTGTCGACTAGGTCCTCTGTTGCTGAACGTAATTCATAGGTTACATTTGGGTCGCTAATGTCCAAAATATGAATTTTAAGTTTGACAGTAATTTATCACTTGATACCCTAGATATGAAGAATGTGCATCTAAAGCAGATATAAACAGAGTAGCATGCTGCCTAGGTCAGTTGGGAGTTAACCTTATGAAAGAGGTATTTGAAGACGCTGTAGAAAAGCTTGGAAAAGGTGAGCCTGTAGTTGTTGCTACTGTTATTAGAACGAAAGGATCGACGCCTCAGAAACCCGGAGCCAAGCTTTTAGTAAGACAGGATGGCTCTGGAACCGGAACGTTAGGCGGAGGCTGTGTGGAAGGAGATATATGGTTTGCAGCCAAGCAACTTATGCAGAGGGGTGGAGCAGCGGAATATAAGGAATACGAACTCAATGAAGAACTTGCTGCAGAGGATGGCCTCGTCTGCGGTGGAACTATGTATTTTCTAATTGATCCCGTTTACAGCCCAGGTGATTATCTCCCCTATGCTGAAGAAATCTCAGGAGCTTATCAGGGAGAAGGATCTGTTGCTTTAGCCACTGTTATTAAATCGGGTGATGATGGGACTTCAGTGATAGGTGATAAATTATTCATTCGCGAAAATGGTGAAACTGAGGGATCTCTGGGAAGTGAAGATTTAGACGTAGCAGCTATTGACAAGGCTTTTGAACTAATGGTGCATGGGCGTAATGAATATGTAACCACGGCTACGGGAGCCGAGTACTTTATTGAGGCTTATACAACCCCACCGCAACTTGTGATTTGTGGCGGCGGACATGTGTCAAGAGCCTTAGCTTCCTTGGCCAAACCTTTGGAATTTCGATTGTTTATAACGGATGATAGAGAAGAATTTGCCAACCAAACTAGATTTCCCGAAGCTGACATTGTTGTTAATGAAAAACCTGAAGAGGCTTTGCCCACCCTTCCGATTAACCCGAACACATTCATCGTTGTCGCAACCAGGGGCCACAGATATGACAATACAGCTCTTCTTGCCGCAGCCAAAACCCCTGCCAAGTATGTTGGGTTGATGGGGAGTAAGAGAAAAACAATTTTAATATATGAAGATTTGATGAGAGGTGAACTGACTCTAGAAAGAATTAGGGAAATTCGTTCACCGATTGGTCTTGATATCAGAGCGAGAACACCTGAAGAGATAGCCATCAGCATAATGTCGGAAATATTGATGTTCCGACTTGGTGGTAGCGGCTCACCAATGAAATTAGATGACTCTCAACTCGAAAGAATTGAGAAAAAGGTGGCAGAAACACCTAATCAGCCTTCTGGGCAGCCAATAAACCTTTAGTCAAAAGTGTTTCATGCTACAGCTATATTAACCGCTGCTGGATACTCAAGTAGAATGGGTCGCTCGAAGTCCCTTTTACCTTGGAACGGAACTACCCTAATCAAACATCAAGTATGTTCACTCCGTCGGGGTGGATGCTGTGAGGTTGTTGTTGTTCTTGGTCATCAGTCGGATGAGCTTAGTAGTGAACTTGACGGGCTGGATGTCATTCTGGCAGAAAATACTGACTACAAGACGGGGCGGATTTCCTCCATTAAGTGTGGGGTACAGACAGCGTCATCAGAGACTGATTGTTATGTTTTGCTGGGTGTGGATCAGCCCAGACATTTTTCTATAGTAGCCACTTTAATAAAAAGTCACGTGAGAACAAAATCACTTGTAACGTCTCCAAGATTTGAGGAAAAAGGCGGGCACCCAGTCATTTTTTCTTCCAAATTGAGGGAGGAGATTCTCGCTCTTGAAGAGGGGGATGGAGGTTTGCGCAAGGTGTTTAATGAATACAGAGATGTGGTGAATGAAGTTAAATTCTCGGATCAAGAAATACATCTTGACCTTAATACATTGGAAGAATATGAAACAGCTTTATCTAAATATTCCAGATAACCTACTTCGCTTAATTTACCCACTGATCTAAGGCATTCCGTAATTCCTCGTTAAGTGCGCTGTGCTCAATTCCGAGATCTCTAATTCGTTCTAGGTCAGCGTCTCCGGTGGATACAGACAGCTCTATCTCAATTTCTTGAACCCGCTTTTCAAGCCTGTCTATTATCTCTTCTCGGTTTGGTTTCGTATTGTGCTTCTTTGATTTGATCCTATTTTTGGGTCGTTGTTTCTTTTGTTTTTTACCTTTACCAGGGATTTGTATTTTCTGGTCTGGCAATTTGGATTCGGAGGGTGGGGGAGTGGAGATTTTCTGACTGTTTTGCCCCTGCCATTCTTCATATGTTCCGTCGAACGTATCAACTTTTCCGTCGTGGATGATCCATAAATTGTTAGCGAGCAGGGAAATTAGATGTCTATCGTGGGTTACAAATAAAATAGTACCTTTAAAGCCAGTAAGCATTTCCTCTAGAGCTTCTCTACTCGGAATATCCAAGTGTGTAGTAGGTTCGTCTAAAACCAGGACATTTGGTTCTAGGATCAGTAACCGTGCAAGAGCGAGTCTGCCTCTCTCCCCTCCACTGAGAGAGGAAACTTTCTCGAATATTTCTTCACCTCTAAAAAGGAAACGTGCCAAAAACCCGCGGGCCTCTCCTATTGGGAGGTTTTTTATTTGGAGCAAAGCTTCCATAACTGTTAAATTTGGAGGGATTTCGTCAGAGCCTTGGCGAAAGTAGCCTGTTTTCACATTATGGCCCAGAGATGACTTTCCTTCGAGAGCAGGTATATCGCTGAGTAATGTTTTTAGAAGAGTTGTCTTTCCTATGCCGTTATTACCTATAATTGCGGTTGTTGTTCCCCTATGGATTTCCGTGTCAGGCACTTCGAATAAGGTTACTTTTCCGCCCTCACTGTCGATAAAACCTACTTCTAGGTCTGTTGTTCTGAGGACAATTTCACCCGTTCTGGTCGCTTCGGATGATCGGATGGCTACAGTTTCTTCTACGGCCGGAGCATCAATCATATTAATCTTATCTAGCCTTTTCGCTCTACCTCTGGCCTCTTTTGATCTCTGGCCTGCGTGATAGCGCGCTATGAAGTATTCCTCCCTGCGGATATGCTCCTGTTGTTTTCGATATTCTTTTGAAAGTCGTTCATTTTCCTCAGCTTTCAAAATTTTATATTTTGAGTAATTACCTGGAAAAGTCTTCATTCTAGCCCTGTCGATTTCCCATATTTCAGTTACTACCCGATCTAAAAAATACCTGTCATGGGAGACCACAATGAAAGCATTACGGAATGTTGAAAGAAACCCTTCGAGCCACTCTAAACCATTGAAGTCCAGATAGTTTGTTGGCTCGTCTAGAACCAATATATCTGGATCTCCAAGTAAGGCTGTTGCTAAAGCTGCTCGAGTTCGCTCTCCGCCACTTGCATCTATGGTGAGGGTGTCCAGTATTTCTTCAGATAAGCCAACGCCAGCTACCACACGTTCTATTGCGTTGTGATAATCGTATCCGCCCTCTGACTCATATCTGTCAACTAGGGAAGAGTATCTTCGTTCTGCTCTTTTACGACCGGATCCTTGGGTCTGTTGAATTTCCAGAGCACTTTCAGCCATTTGCTCTTCTAGGTCTATTAAATGACGAAAAGTTTCTATTATTTGTTCTCGTAACGTACCTGACCCTGATTGCATGGCGGTCTGAGGTACGTAACCTATTCGAAGTTGTTCAGGACGAAATATTGTCCCGCTATCATAGTCTTGTTCGCCTAGGAGAACTCTCAGTAAAGATGTCTTGCCACTACCATTGGGTCCAACTATCCCTATCCGTGCCTTCTCATTTACTTGAAGAGTTATATCGCCGAAAATTTCCATTTCAGCGTAGTGCAGTCCAAGTTGTGAAGCGCCTATTACAGCCATTTTATTAGTACTATATTATTCCAGTTGGATTCAATAAATTTTACCAAAGCTTTTATGCCAGTACGTTGTTATTAAAATGATCCAGCATTTAATAACGACGATGCTGTTGCTTTTTGGAGGTTTTTAATTTGCTCGGGTTTCTACTTAATTTTCCTCTGCATCACTCTGAAGCGGCTGACCCTGATCTAATGGTTTGGATAATTGACAAACTGACCCATCTATTTGGGGGAGATTTGGCAACAATCGCAATAGCTCTATTAATACTAATTGTTTTAATTCCCATAGTAATAGTTATTTCGAGGAGGCTATTCAATACCTTTGATTAAAATGGTGCGTCCCACAAGGCAAACCAGTTTTCTGGCGTTTCTACCGGTAACCCACTGGATCTAAATAATTGTCCCAGCGCCATTTCTTTTTCATGATTCCTTCCTCGAGATGCTGGAGCCATATTGTGATCTTCGTTTGATTCAGTCTTTTTTTCGGGAATAAAAGGATAAAACCTGGCTGTTCTGTAGTTGCAAATCCAGTACGATTCCTCTTTTTCGAAGGTCCCTTTAAATATTGCCGCGATCATGCGGTCTCCTGTTTCCTGTACCCAAATTGCTGCACTAATATCATCTATTGCCGTGACCAAATCATGAAACGGCGCCTTTTCTAAAATAATCCATTTTGTGCCATGATCATCTGATCCTAACTTGAATTGCGGAGGATTCTTAGTTTGATCCATTAAATGGATCACAGTGTTATGCAAATCCCTGAAAAATTCTCGGTCGTCAGGACTTAGTAGTATGGCTGCTTTTGTGTGTGGGGTTACTGCTTCAAGTTCGGCAAATAAAGAGATTTTCTTAAGTATTTCAGAAGCTGTAAGCTTGGGGGTTTTGGAGAACAAGGATCGCAAAAAAAACATAAATTTTTACTTAATATACCTTCAGACTATCTTGAAAGTATGTGCCAGTTATTTCGCTGGATTTCCATAAGACGTTCTACTCGGCTTTCGGTTGATGGATGGCTGGACATCATTGAAGCTATCGACATACCTTGCAATGCTGGCACTATAAAAAACGCGTTAGCATGTTCAACTTGTCGCAGGTCTTTTTCGGGAATTATGGCTATTTGGCCACTGATTTTTTGGAGTGCTGAGGCAAGTGCTTGCGGTGTTCCAGTGATTATTGCTCCGTCTCTGTCAGCAGCGTACTCGCGGTATCGTGACAATGCCATCGTTAGCATTTGACTCACAAAATATACGATTATTATCCCTATATATGCCATCATTATCATAGCCCAAATTTGGCCCCCACCTTCTCTTCTATGTCCTCCCCCAAATCCTCCAAACAGACTCATCCAGAACATCATTTGCATAAGGTATCCAGATACAACGACAATCAGGCTAGCCCATGTCATTACTGCAACATCCCTATTTTTGACGTGTGCTAGTTCATGTCCAAGAACTGCCTCCAATTCTTCTTCATTTAGTCTATTTAACAGGCCTCTGGTTACGGCTACCGTAGCTTGTTTTGGACTTCGGCCTGTTGCAAATGCATTTGGTACCTCAACCTCCATGATAGCTATATTCTTTGGTTTTGGTATTTTTGCCTCCACGGACAAGCGCTCTATTATTTCGTGAAGTTTAGGTTCTTCGGTATTGGTTACAACCTTTGCTCCAGTAGTCTTGAGAACCAATTTGTCTGAGAAGAAGTACTGAAAAAACACCATTCCGATACCCATAATAATCACAAGTTCAAAGGGTAATCCTGTGAAAAGTAAGATACCAAATAATGCGACGTATGTGAGTGCGAGCAGGAAACCAGTGAATATCATTCTAATAGTAAGGCCATGGTCCTTACCTATAGCTTTACCACGTTCATTCATAAAACTTACTCACATTGAGAATCAAACAGTATCTTATGGTTTTTTAATTCAATCTGGTTATTATTTATTATAACTTGCTATAACGGGAAGTTTTGTATGGTAATTTCACCGCCTCTGTTAACATTTATTTAATTTCTCTACCCACACTCATACCAATGGGAAATAATGAAGAATAGGAACTGGACCACCATAGGCCATGATCAGATCCTCGAGATACTGGGCAAAGCTGTAGAACTGGATCGAATGTCCCACTCCTTTGTGATAACTGGAATTGAAAGTGTTGGGAAGATGACCGTCGCGCTTGATATTGCTAAAGCAGCAAATTGCGAAATCTCAAATACAGAACAGCGACCTTGTGGCGAGTGTTCTCAATGTCAACGAATTCAGTCCGGATATCACACTGATGTCTTTATATATGATTTAGAAATTAAAGATGGTACGAGTGGGCAATTATCCACCACAATTACAATGGAGCAACTTAGAGAAGATTTTCTGAAACAGATACACAGAAAACCATTTGAAGGGAAAACAAGAGTATTTATTATCGCCTCCGCTGACCTGATGAGGTTAGAACAGTCGAATATATTGCTCAAAACCTTGGAAGAACCTCCAGACGACACGATAATAATTCTCCTTGCAACCGGGACGGAAAACTTACTTGAGACAATCGTTTCCAGATGCCAGCTTTTGCAATTAAAACCGGCTAGTACTGAGAAAATAATGGAAGTGATATCCGATAGTGATTTTCATACTGAAATTGAAAGAAATAAAATTGCGAGACTTGCCAGAGGTAGGATTGGTTGGGCTATTAGAGCTTCAGGCGACTCCACCGTTGTGATGGATTTAGAAAAATATCTTGATTCAGTTGAATCTGCTGTTACAGGTTCCTTGGAAGATAGGTTTGAATTTTCTCGTGTCCTAGCAATGAGATTTCGTGAGGACACTAGAATCGGAATGTACGATATGGATTTAATGCTGACTTGGTGGAGAGATCTATTGATGTTGAGTATTGATAGTGACATGGAAATAGTTAATATTTCTAGGAGAACTACCATGGAGGACATATTGAGGTCCTTGACCACGGCGGAGATCGTAAAAGCAATATCTCAAGTAAGAATAGCGCTTGATAATATTCAAAAAAATCTGAATCCGCGACTTGTTTGTGACAACATGATGCTCAAGTTTCCGGTGACTACTATCTCATCAAGTTAGTGATTGCTCATGGCTATCGCGAAATTTTGTTATTCATGAATAATGATTCGACTTAATTTTCCCAAGGTATGAATTGGCGCCATTCATCCTCTAGTTTCCTATGGTAAAAAATGTAATAGGGATTGGGCCTGGGGGCTCTAGGGTTTGTTCGAAGCCTCATACTGGCTTCTCTGGGAGTTAAACCAGCTTTTTTATGGTTGCATCTGCTGCATGCACTGACCACATTCTCCCATATGTGTTTTCCACCTTTGCACCTAGGCTGAATGTGATCAATCGTTAATTTTTTTGTTCCCTTTCCACAATATTGGCACGTAAAGTTATCTCTGTAAAAAAGTGCTTGCCTAGATAACTTTCTTTTGACCAATGGTTTTTTAACCATGTAAAACAGGCGAACAACGGAGGGAAGTGGAAATATGTCAGCTACGCTACGTACTTCTCCGGCCCCATCTATTATTGATTCTGCTTTTCCCCGCCCCATTAGAATTAATGCGCGACGAGCGCTGCAAATATTCAGCGGCTGGTAGTTTTGATTTAATACCAACACTGGTGAATCAATTGTACCCATAGCTGAAGTCGCCATATTCACTTCTACCGTCTTGAATCCATTATTTCCAGAGCTGCCATAAAGTCGCCAGGCAAAAAACCTAGTGCATTGCCTGGAAGATTTTTGAATACTTTGACGTATGCCGATGCAATAGTGGAGCCAGTTAAACCTTCATCTGTCAATTGTTTGCTGTTTTCTACACTTGCCACCACGGAACCGGTGTTAACAATGAATGACGTGGGGCCGGGGGCTACACCTTGAATCGATTCATGTAAATCAAATTCATAGGTGAACCTCGCCATAACTATGACTAGGACAGCACTTATAATTAATCCTGTTAACAGCCCAATAATTAGACCTGCCAATCTATTAATTCCTAAGGTTGCGATATCGACAACCGTAGTGACAGGTTTGATTAATTTAACTGCTGAACGCGTAAGCACGATTGAAATGCTTATGACCAGTAAGTAGGTCAACACGGTTATGCTTGAATCCATACTTCTAGAAAGTTGCAGAGAATCTCCGACCATCTCGGAAACTCTTCCCGCAATAAACCACCCAATCAGAATCCCGAGGAAAAATAATGAAGTCCCCAATAAACCGTTGCGCATACCCCAAAAAACGGATATTGCGATACATATAATTATAATTACATCAAGCCAATTCATAGTAGCCAGAGTCTAGCATAGGTTTATTTCTGTATAGCTATATTTCTTGTCTATATTTCACCTTGTAAACAAGTTAAAGATGACTAACTTCTTGGTTGTTCTGCCGGGACGGGATTGATCAGTCCGTCTGCGAGAGAAAATGGGATCAGGTCATCCAATTCATCCAGAGTCCATCTTCCGTTCTTATGGATGCTTTTTATCACGTGCCTCGGTGAGTAAAGTGAAAGTGCCCAACCACTCGTCCCAAATACCTGTCCCGAGATACCCTCCGCAGCCTCTGAAGATAAGTAGACGACCTTTGGTGCGTTGTTTGCAGGGTCTCTACTTTCTTCTGGGAGTTCAGTGGGGCTAGGTTGGGGAGCAAGCCCAGATGCTGCCCTCTGTACTTGTCTCAATTCTGTTGTACTTTGAGGGACCGTATCAGTCATTCTGGTAGATCCACCTGGATATACCGCATTTACCATAATGCCGTACGGATGTAGTTCTTTGGCTACCGCTCTTGTGAAACCTACCATTCCTTCTTTAGCAGCAGCATAGTTGGCTTGCCCTGAAGCGCCCAATCCAGAGCCGGATGAAAAGAGAACGATTCGCCCATAATTTTGGTTTATCATGTATGGGGACACACTCCTAACCATATTGAAGGCCCCATAGAGGTGCACTTGGAGTACGGCGTCCCATTCTGCCTCAGTCATGTTGAATATCATCCGATCCCTTAAAATTCCAGCAGGATGACAAAGAATATCTATTTTCCCAAAGTTATCAATAGCTGTTTTGACGATGCTTTGAGCTCCCTCATAATCTGCAACGGAGTCATAGCATGCAACAGCCTCTCCTCCCAGCGCCTTTATTTCTTCCACCACCTGATCTGCGGGAGTTGCTGAATCACCACTTCCGTCGACTGCCGCTCCTAGATCATTGACGACTATTTTTGCTCCGTCTCTAGCCAGCCATAAAGCTACCTCTCGCCCAATGCCTCTTCCAGAACCCGTTACTATAGCGACTCTCTCTTTTACTCTGTCTCCCATGGTATTTCTCTCCGTAGTTCGTTCTTTATATAGGAACTGCTCATGAACATTTAATTGTGTTTGAATCAGAAACCAGTCCCCATCATCTTAGGGAATAATGTGTCCATTTCCTCCATGCTGAAGTTGCCCCATTTATTGACAACCTTTTCGATTTGGGGATTGGAATAGACGTAAAGACTTCCGCCTCTTACCCCCAGCACGTAGCCATTTATATTAGGAGATCTGTCCGTACATAGGTAAACGGCTAGTGGAGCCACATTGTCTGGATGGTCTGGATAACCTTCTCCATCCCACGTTTCAATTTCAGGAGAGGGCCCTATGCCCGCTCTTTGGTCCCTCGTTGGTCCCAAAACCTCGCTTATTCGTTTCTCTTCGACTGATCCCGTATAGAGACGAGTTTCGGCGAGGGGAGATATAGCGTTAGCAGTGACTCCATATTTCCCGAGGTCTTTAGCAGTAGTCCTTGTCAGCCCGATAATTGCTTCGGAAGCGGCTGCATAGTTTGAACGTCCAACATCTCCTAGTCCCGAGTCGGCAGTCATGTTTACAATTCTGCCCCCTCTTTGTTGTCTGAACAAAATGGCTGCAAATTTCGTTGTTGTGAATGCACTCTTGGCATTATTTCTTAAAACTGAGTCAAAATCGGTTGCTGTCATTTGGTAAATCATCCGGTCTCTTAGCGAACCAGCAGAGTTAACAAGAATATCTACGCTTCCGAAAGCGTCGACGGCATTTTGCACCACTGATTCCCCTCCCTCCATTAACGAAACGTCGTCGTAATTAGCAACTGCTGTGCCCCCATTCGATCTTATTTCCTCCACTACCATGTCAGCAGGTTCCTTGGACGATCCTGTCCCGTCAACCTCTGTGCCTTTATCGTTAACTACGACGGCAGCTCCCTCTTCAGAGAGAAGCTTGGCTATACCTTTTCCTATGCCCCTGCCACCTCCCGTCACGATGGCTACCTTGCCTTCCAGCCTGTTACCCATTTTTAAACTTCTCCTTGTTTATACCAAACATTTACAAAGCCTGTGTTCGTGCGCGAAGAACGCCTAATTTTCTGATTCGTTATTATATGGGGACAATACACTTTTTTTTCAAGTCATAATTTCAGGAGTATAAGCTATATGATTCACCAAGATTTCCATTGTGACTTCTTTTTTATTCGGCACGGCGAGTCCGAGTCTAACGCTACACCAGGTCTGGCAGCTGGCGCTAATTATGACGCTCCTCTCACTCATCTTGGTCAGGAACAAGCTCTTCTTTTAGGAAAAAGGATCAAACTAGAAGAATGGGATTTTGATCGTATTTATAGTTCTAGCCTTACCAGAACCGTACAGACTACAGAGTTAATGCTAGAGGGAATGGGACAAAAAGGCCGATCTTTTAACAAGGTTGACGCTATTATCGAACAGCAGGTGGCGGGTTGGAGAGGAAGACCAATATCCGAGGTGATGACGAATGAGACTAAATTATATATGGCCACAAAAGGAAGAGATTTTGTGGGCCCCGACGGAGAATCCATTCGGGAAGTACAGCGCAGGGCCACCAATTGGTTGGAGGACGAGTTAGTCTACAATCGGGAATTGAGTTCACAACCTCTTTCTTTGAAAATTGCCATAGTAGGACACGGGAATACCAGTAGGTCAATATTTCAATATATTATGGGATTCGATGACAGGTTGATTTATAGATTGGGGATAGACAATACTTCGATTTCAAGATTCATGTTCGACAAAAATGGATGGTCTATATTATTTCTTAATGATAGATCTCATTTACAGGGTTGGACGAACGGTAATTTCGAAGTCAGAAATTGAGATTTATGTAGTGTCTTATAAAGGGTATTAGGTACGGCTTTCGCAGTAGGGTCAAACAGGATTTCCATAAAAGTCGCAAATTGTTATTGGTGACTGAATTTCAGACAGCCCATCTTCTATAGTTGCTTTATCTCCAACTACTACGATTACTAGGTTTTCAGGATTCACATGTGTTTTGGCAGCATCCAATGTATCGTTTCTCTGGAGCGATTCAATGGATTCAAGGCTGTGTTGAAAATAGTCGTCCTGAAGGTCATGGGCTGCTATGCCTACAAGTGAAGACATCATTTGAGAATTAGTTTCAAAGTTTGAGGGCATGCCTTTCAGTATTCCCTCCTTTGCTCGATCAAATTCATCTTCTCCGATAGGCCTGCCTGAATGCAGTTTGGCAAACTCACCTATGATTTCTTTCACGGCTTCTTGAGTTACGTCAGTTTGCACACTACCTCTTGCGAGCCATATTGAGTTTTCTTGGAGCCATTCAATTCTGGAATAAAATCCGTAGCTGTAACCTTTTTCTTGTCTCAAGTTCAGGTTGAGACGACTGGTATAGTCACCTCCCAATACATAATTTACGAAAGAAAGAGCAAAAAAGTCTTTGTGAGTTCTTGGAACTGTTAAATGCCCTGCGCGTATGACTGATTGAGGTGCTCCTGGCCTGTCAATAATGTATATTCCCGGCTTACCGTATATGGCAGTAGTATCTGGGATATCAGTTGGGGTTTGTTTTTCTTCATCATTAAAATACGTCTCGATTTTAGTCACGATGTCTTCTAGTTTTTCGCTGCCAACAGCCACAAAAAATTTGGGATTTTTTAAAATACCTTTTTGGTAATGGTCTTTGAGTCTCTGTCTGGTTATAAGTGATAGAGATTCTTCAGATCCAGACATCGAATGTCCGTAGGCTGAAGTCTGACCAAATAATATTCCTGCACTTGCTATATCAGCTATTAAATCAGCATTATCTTTGAAGGTACTAAGATCAGCCATCTTTTCATTGCGTACTCTTGCAATCTCATTGTCGGGGAACTCAGAGTTAGTAACTGTATCGGCCAGTATTTCAATTCCTGTTTCCATATGGTTTGATAATCCACTAACAGAGGCAATTGAATATTCTCGAGTAGTGCGATGAGAAATGCTGGAACCTAGAAATTCAATTTCTTCTGCTATTTCGGAACTGCTTCTGCTCCTAGTTCCTTCCCCGAGCATTGTCGTGGCAAACCTAGTGAGACCTGGTATGTTTTTTGGATCACCGATTCCGCCATTACCGAGAAGTACCGCAATATTTGTAATGGGTAGTTGTGGATTGTTCAAATAAAGGATTTTGTTGCCATTTGAGAGTTCCACTCGTTCCGGTTTAGGTGGCGTGAAAGATACTGAACCGGATTCTTTCGGCATCTTACTTCTGTCCAGGCTGGGAATCGAGACCGTTTTTTCTATTCTTGGAACGACTACCATTCTCACCATATCTTTTCCAAGTGAGAGTGCGACATTGGATACCTCTTCAGCCGTCACCGACCGATAGCGTTCTATATCTTTGTTTATAAGTTCTGGATCGCCTCCAAGAACGTTATAAAAATTTATCTGGTCCGCTCTACCTCCGAATCCTCCGATTTTTTCAAGTTGTCGAGTATGGTAGCTCTCAATTCTATTTCGCGCCCGGTCCATTTCATTTTGACTTGGAGGTGTTATCGATATATTTCTTACCTGATCAAACAGATCGACTTCAATAGATTCAAGTTCGATGCCGGGTGCTGCAGTCACCGTAAGATGAAACTCTCCTGCTATTTCCTGGCCATGATTGAATGAACTAACGTCATAGGCTTTTTGAGTTTCATACACTAACTTTTTTTCAAGTCTGGAACTTCTTCCATCCGCCAAGATAACCGATAAGACGTCAAATGCGGCTTGTTCCTTAGTAAAGTCAGGTGGGGTAGGCCACGCCAAATATAATCGTGGAAGTTGAACTGAATCATGTAGAGTCACAGAAGTGGTCCCAGTAATAGGGGAAGCCATTTGGTGAAGTGTTGGTACACTTTCACCTGGCTTTATATCACCGAAGTATTTTTCGGCACTTCGGAATGCCTCATCTGGGTCCACATTTCCAGCGATCGCGAGGCTCGCATTTGATGGATGATAATATCGACGAAAGAAATCTTTGACATCATTCAGACTTGCGGCGTCTAGGTCTTTCTGAGAACCAATAACTGGCCAGTTATATGGATGAGGGGCTGGAAAAAGTAATTCTTGAAGCTTGAGCGATGCTAGTCCGTATGGTCTATTTTCATAACTTTGCCTTCGTTCGTTTTTTACAACATCTCGTTGTAAGTCGAATCTCTCCTGGTCTAGAGCTTCTAGTAAGAAACCCATTCGGTCAGATTCCAACCAGAGTGCGAGATCCATATAGTTGGAGGGAAGTGTTTCCCAGTAATTGGTTCGGTCACTGGTCGTAGAACCATTTATGTTCGCACCTATTTTTTGAAGAGGTTCGAAGTAGTCCTTATTGTGATTCTTTGAACCCTCGAACATAACATGTTCAAAAAGATGGGCAAATCCGGTTTTTCCTGGTTCTTCGTTTTTTGCCCCGACGTGGTACCACACATTTACTGCGACCATAGGAATTGAATGGTCTCTGTGGACTATTACGTCAAGTCCGTTTGAAAGGGAGCGTTTTTCGAATTTTATAGAGGTCATGTGGGAATCGTAACTGAGTTTATGGCTTGCTGGGAAGAGCAAACTCAGCATGGCCTATAACAAGTCGGACACCTTCTTGGTTTTCCATAACGATATCGCATTCAAGATCAGTACTGTTTCCAGAATCGTCTTTATCCGTAACTATCCCGCTGAAAGTTAGAGGTTTCTCATGGGGAACCATTCCTCTAAAGACAACGTCAATTTTTTTGAGGCAAACAGTTGGGGACCAGTCAGTAAGAATCTGTGACATCAAAGCTATATTCATTGCCCCAGGCACTATTGCATTTGGAAGCCCTTCTTCTTTAGCAGCCGCTTCAGAAGTGAAGCGTGATGGCTTTGGATCAGGTTCTCTGAGTGATACAAACTCAAGTACTTGATCACTTTCCACTGTTCTTGTGATGGGTCCTATGTCGTCACCGAGTTCAACGTCTTCGAAATAAACTATGTTTGTGTTCACTTACTACGATTCCTCCTGACAAATGACTCATTGACAAGTGCTACTGTGTCATCTTTCTGGTTTGTAAAGGTTGTGCGCCAGACAGAAAACACCATTTTCCCAGATCTTCCTGTTTTTGCGTAAACTTCTTCCAGTCTCGTCGTGGCTGAAAGAGTGTCACCTGGCTTTATCTCAGATTTGCATTCTATGGATTGGCCTGCGAAAAAGCTTAAATCTCCGAATTCCAGACTTATGTCAGGCCTGGATACTCCGTTTACGAATATGTTACATATTGTCGAAGGCGCAACAACATCGCCAGTGCCGTCAGGTGATCCGATATATTTTTCATCGGTCTCTCCAGTTGATCTTGCAAATCCCACTATCATTTCTCTAGTAACACTGAATGTCCCTATAGGGTGCTCTACTCCTAAAAGACTTCTGTCGTACTTGATACCTTCATCAGTTGTCATATCTCATTCCTTTTTATATGGATATTGTTGCTGATTATTCAATGGTTTCTTCTAGGCGTACAGGTTTAAATGTACCCTTGCGAAGCTTTTCCACGAGATCAACTTCATCTCTGATATCTTCGTTGAAACTAGTCATGCAAGTGCCTATTGCACTAACAATATGAGCGTCACTACCACCGGTCGCCTTATACCCCTTCTCTTTGATTAAGTCCTGTGCTCTTTCTCCTTCTCCCGGACGATTGGATCCATTCAGTCCCTCAACTATTTTGACTGAATCAAATCCCGTGCGCCCAGCAGCAAGATATTCCGCAAATCCTATTCCACTTCTCCCGGGATGGGCTGGTATTGCTATTGCCCCCATATGGTCACAAATGTCGACAAGCTTTTCTGCATCCATGTTCACATCTGAAAAATCTATTCTTGAAGTGATTTCTTCAGTAACTCCGTAAACTAAAAAGTGACCGGAATCTGTATCTAATTCGGCCCCCTTAAGGATTAGAATCTGATTCTCAGCAGATAACGCTGAGTAATCAATATCGTGGTTAAACTGCCTGTGTTCAGTGAGGACGAAACCGTCTATGGTGTTTCCCTTCTTGCGAAGGACCCCAGCCCAACGAACGTACTGCTCGACAGTGGCTCTGGAGTCGTCTGAAGCGATGGAATGAGTGTGGAGGTCCAAGAACATATGGCTATGAATACTAGGTTAGTACCTTTGTTCAGTCAAGAAAAAGTTATGTAAAAAGCCCCGGAGAATTCCAGAAAATTAGATTGTAGCGGATTTTGTTTGGAGAAATAGAAAGGTGATTCTTGGATATAAAGGTACTATCAGATAGACTCGGGTTGATGGATATTATTTCCAAAATTAAGGAGCGAATCAAATGGATCTAGGTATAACCGGCAAAGTTGCACTGATTACTGGGGGGAGCAGAGGGCTTGGGAGACAGAGTGCTTTGGCACTGGCTAGTGAAGGGGTGAACGTGGCGATTTGTGGAAGAACAAATTCCTCACTTGACTCCACTGTAAAAGAAATTGAAGAATTTGGGGTAGATGTTGTTGGAATTCTCGCGGACGTTACTGAGTTAGATGACATACGATCTTTGCATAGCGAAGTGTGTAATTCGCTTGGAGCTGTGGATATACTCGTCAATAATGCCGGAGGATCCCTATCACGAGAGGATATTCAAGGTACAAGTCTAGACGATTTCAAAAAGACCTTCGACCTTAATGTGTTTGGAGGGTTTGAGTTGATGAAACTCGCTATACCCCACATGAAAGAAAACAAGTGGGGGAGAATTATAAACATAGCTTCCATATATGGAAGAGAATATGGCGGTAATATCTCCTATATGTCAGCGAAGGCTGCATTGATAGCGGCTACGAAGCATTCAGCAATTTCGTTGGCAAAGGACGGAATACTGGTCAATTCTATTGCGCCTGGTTCAATAGAAGTTCCAGGCGGCAGCTGGGAGAGATTTCAAAATGACAATACTCCTGATGTCGTAGAAACGTTTATTAGCAACAATTTGCCGATGGGTAGGTTCGGATGGCCAGAGCCGTTGGGAGATCTTGTCGCATTCTTGTCTTCAAATAGATCTGGGTTAATAACTGGTTCATGCATCGTGATCGATGGAGGACAGAGTATTTCAATGATCTAGGCAATAGGCAATTTACGATTGAGTCTTTGAAATTATGGACTCTATGTTCTTGTAAAAATGTAGTAAGGATCTATGACTGAAGTTTTCTCCGTGGAGATGGATGGTTTAACACATCTCCATTGTAAAGATTATCTGGCATTAGTCCTTGATAAACATTTACTACTTCAGTAGCAGCACGCTGTTCCAATTCTAAAGTTGATTCTTGAGAAAAAAATGCTGTGTGTGGGGTAATTATTGTGTTGTCTAGTTGCAAAAGCGGATGACTTTTGGCAGGAACATTATCCTCCATTACGTCAAGGCCGGCTCCAGCGATATTCCCGTTCTTCAGGGCTTTGTATAACGCATTTTCATCGATCAATGGACCTCTAGCGGCATTAATTAAGAAGGCTTCTTTTTTCATTAAATTCAACTCCGATTCCCCGATCATGTGGTGAGTTGAGGGAATCAAAGGTGCGTGAAGAGTCACAAAGTCAGATAGTGTTAGAAGTTCCTGTAAATCTACTAATTGTGCTCCGTGTTCTTTAGCTGTTGTCTCAGATATAACTGGATCATGAGCTAGAACGGTCATTCCAAAGGCTGCGGCTTTTTTTGCTACCGCTTGACCGATTCTTCCAAACCCTACTATTCCTATTGTTTTTCCCCTTAGTCTCATTATTCGCATCGTCAAGCCTAGGTGTCCCCACCCGTCTCTTTTCACAGATTGATCAAATATACTTATTTTTCTATTCCAAGTATTCAACATGGCCATAACGTGATCTGAAACCTCATCAATGCAGTAATCAGGTACATAGGTAACAGCTATCCCTAGCTCTGTAGCGGTGTCAACAGCGATATTGTCTGTTCCAACGCCGAATCTTCCTATAACTACACATTTTTTTGCCGCTCTGACAACATTTTCGGTGACTTGGGCGAAACAGGTCATAATTGCATCAACATCTTTTGATAGTTCTATCAGTGTGCTTTCCTCACCATCTGGTGCTATCAAGACTTCTGCGCCTGCAGCCTCCAACACTTTCCTTTCTGGATCTGTATTCGGCCACACATGATCTGTTATTAATACCTTCCAACTCATACGATAACCCCTTTTTAGCTGGCAGCTTTAAAATATTTCTCGTGGCATTGGCTTGAACATACAACCTTCAACGAATATATCGAAAAAATCTGGTGTTGTTTCCAATTCTATATGTTCAACTTTTCTGACCAGTTGCTCTATCGATATTCTTGAAGAGACAGATTTGAGCATAATGGTTGCTCCCTCGAGAGAAGCATTTCCTACCTTGGATATTTTTTCCGTGGGGAAGTCCGCTATGAATCCTATCGACTTAGCATTATCGGCATTTATATAGTTTGCAAACCCGCCGGCAAGATATAGAGTTTCCAAATCCTCTATCGATTTCCCAAAATGTCTCATGGCGATGAACTGACCAGAATAGTTCGCCGATTTAGCCTGGGCTAAAGCACTTATGTCAGATCTATATAGGTACATTTCATGGTCAGGGGCAAAGGCGAATTGATTAGAATCATTAGAATATTTTCCAAGTTCATCCATGGCCTCTGTTCTGCGAAGTTCGGAGAGGAGATCGACGAGACCAGAACCACAAATACCTTCAACGTCTGCATCACCTATGGTAGAAAGATTGACTTTTCCTTCCCGTATTGAAACTGCTTCAACGGCTCCGTCATATCCAGGCATTCCGTAGGTGACCTCTCCACCTTCAAAAGCCGGCCCGGCAGGACAGGAAGCGGTTACCATTCCGGAACTGTCACCAATCACAACCTCAGTGTTGGTACCTATGTCCACAAGCATTCTTGGGGATTTTGCTGTATCCATCCCAATGGCCAACATGTCCGCTGCCACATCAGTTCCTACATGCGATCCTACTAGTGGTCCGCTGTATACTTTTGCGTCTGGGTGCACTCTCAATCCCATGTTGGAGGCAGAGCATTCCACTGCCGTAGATTCACGTGTTTTATTTTCAAATTCCGTTTGAATCAGAGATTTGTAGGGTTTTTGGCCGACAGATTGAACATCTATTCCAAATAATAGATCTCTCATTGTCGTGTTTCCGACTAGCACTACGTCATATATACAACGTCGACGGAGCGATTTCCTGTCAGGATTTCGAGTCATTGCTCCAATTTCAAAATTGATGGAGGAGAGCATCACCTGTTTTAACTCTCCCTGAAAGACTCCCCCGTCATAAGAAATACGGTTCATGACGTCTCCCCCACCGAATCTTTGGGGATTCTCAAATGAGGAGGTTTGAATTATTTCTCCAGATTCCAGATCTACCAGGTTTAAAACGACAGTCGTGGTACCTATGTCTCCAGCTATTCCGAAGATACCGCCTCTATATTTATCGATGACCTTACCATCCGCAATAACGTTGTCACTATCCCTGGTTACCCTTGGTTCTAACTTTATTTTTCTCTGTATGCTTTTAGACAGAATACGGGGCTGCCGTCTTAGAGTCGCAAATTCAACTGTTGCCCGTGAATCCTCTAGGGTCGTTCTACAAGCAAGCCTGTAATTGCCTCTGAGAAATTTTTCCTGATCAGTAATGAGATTTAAAGAGTTCATCCCGTTTCGAATCTCAACAATGCATTCGTGGCATTCTCCTGTTCTACCACATGAAGTGGGGACACGTACGTCAAGAGAGTCCGCATAATCAAATAAAGTATTTTTTTCTCTATATTGGACTTCTCGTCCATCGGCTATTACAGGAGACATAACTCAATCCTAACAAATGTAAAGAATATTAAATGGAGAATGGGCATATAGAAAGAGTAAATAACCAGTGGCGTCTTTCATAGAGTTATGAGTACGTCGGGATGGATTTCTGGATTGAATGAAATGTACGTAAGCTAACTTATTGGAGTCTCAGATTCCCAGGCGTCACGGTAATCTAAATCATCACTACCAATGCAAATATATAGCTCCCCCGGGGACACCTTTACATCTTGGTTTCTACAGCCAAACTTTGCTGTGCATCTGTCCTGAGCATTTTTGTAGGGACAACGAGATTTTGAGATTTCATTTACGGATTTAGATATGTCTCTAAATATGCCGTCAAGTCTTTTGAGGCTGGTAGCATATTTGTCTTTGTCGAATTTTGGCTGGTTATCGCCTACGTTGGCTGGCACTTTTCAGGTCCTCTTTGATTAGAAGGCTACACCAGTTTCTTTTCCAAGTCCCAGAAAAGACTTGGCTAGGTCTACGCATTCTATAGCGTCCTTTCCATACCCGTCCGCTCCCATATCATCTGCAAACTCCTGTGAAAGTGGAGCACCACCAACCATTACTTTGACCAGGTCTCTCATTTCAACTTCTTCTATCGCCTCTATGGTTCTCCCCATATTTGGCATTGTGGTAGTGAGAAGAGCTGACATCCCAAGAACGCTAGCCTCGGTTTCTTCTAATGCTTCGATAAATTCATCAGACGATGTATCAACCCCAAGGTCCACGACCGTAAATCCCGCTCCTCTAAGCATCATTATGCATAGGTTTTTACCGATATCGTGCAGGTCACCTTTGACAGTTCCCATTATCACAGTCCCCATCGGTTCTACCCCTGAAGCAGAAAGAATAGGTTCAACGTGTTCCATTCCAGCTTTCATAGCCCTGGCCGCCACAAGTACTTCGGGCACAAAGATTATGTTGTCTCTAAACTTGACTCCCACTATCGCCATACCGGCGATCAAACCATCATCCAGAATAGTGTTCGCACTGAATCCTTCGTCTAAGGCCTTCTTCGTCAAGTCGTATACGTCATTGTTATTTCCGTGAATAAGGTTTACGGAAATTTCTTGCATCAGTGGGTCAGCGTCATTCCAGAGTGATCTAATATGAGATTCCTCTGATGGGTTGGTCACGTATGTTAATTCTTTTTCAAGATCCTCATTAACAACTGGCATTTGCATTCCTTATGAGATTGGTTTCTTAAACAATCCCTTTATTTAATCTGTTGTTATGCTTTGTAAAACAAGATCCAACGTCTAATTATACGGCTGGTTGGACAGCGCTGAGTTATTGGCTGATTCGCTCTCCAGTCCAATCTTTAACGGCAAGGGGAATTTCCATGAGATTTTGTATCTTTGTTGCGAGCGGTATAGCGCACTCTGGGGCAATCATTTGAACACCGGCTTCTAGGCATTTGTATACTTCCTGCCTAACTTCTTCAGGACCCCGGGCGTACAGTGTCTCTGGATTGTTTATATTACCCACCAATCCAATACCTCCGTTGACAGCATCCATGGCCTCTTGCGGGTCGTTTTTTGAATCGAAATGAAATGAAGCCATACCAGTCTGTGCAATATAAGGCATTCTGTCCACAGTTCTACCGCATATGTGTAGGATTAAAGGCACTGGTAGTGCTTCCACCATGTCTGTATGAATATCCTGTAAAAATCTCTTGTAGTACTCGCCGCTTACTAGGTCGCCTGTAGCGTGGTCAGGAAATGTGAGTACATCCGCACCAGCGTCGATTTGAGCTTCTCCAAAAAGTACGGATATTTCAGTGAGTTTTTCAAGCGCTCTCATTGTCTCGTCCGGATTGTCTACGGTACCAAGTAGGAATCTCTCTACACCGAAAACATGATAGGCAAGTGTCCAAGGCCCCATTGTTTTTCCTATGATGGCTACTTCATCGCCATATTCCTGTTTTAGAATTTTTATGGATTCCGTTATGGCTTTTACGTCCCTGTGTTCTAGGAAATTGCTCGGTACGTGCACGTCATCAGCATCTTTCCACACAGGGTTATACATTCGAACTGTGGGCCAGTTGTCTTTTTCTTCCCACTGCATTTCACATCCCAAGGCAGAAGATTCTTGAATTATGCTGAAATACGGGGAAATACTATCGAACCCCAATTCAGTATAGCCAGTTGCGGCCAATCGGGCAGCAAGCTCGGGGTTTTGGCATGCTTCCGGAAATGGCGCGTCGACTAAATCCATTAGTTCTACGGTAGCTACATTAGTTGGATTTGCCACTGGCGTTCTGTCTACTGGTTTTCCTGCCAGCGCATTCATGACTCGTTGCTTGGGAGTCATAATTTCCTCTTTGCTTGTTGTCATAGTGTTTAAGTCCCCCTATGTTTGACTGAATCCTAGAGTACTAGTGGTCATTTGTCCCCTCATATCTTCAGCAGCCATCATTGTCTCTACGCTACTGATGTTTCTGGAGTATGGCATCAAAAGTCTCATCAGTCCGTCATGTTTGTTCCTACATTCAAAGGCAACTTCATCATCCCCCACTTTGTCCATTTCACCGTATCTGGAGAATCCAGCCATTATCATTCGTAGTCGCATTGAAGGATTTTTCGCATTTCCTGATGTAGTGATTCTGTAAAACCAACTTCCTTCCCGTTGAAATGGGGCAGCATTTATCATTAAGTCTGACTTACTGTCTTTTATCTCAATATCGCCACTTGGCGGTGCAAAATCAGGGGCTTTTCCAACGGATTGATTAAGTAAAAATTTGACTGGCCTTTCGTGTAGAGAGCCACATTCAAATCTAGCCTGGTTGTCAGTGCCGGGAATTTCAGACATTCCCCCGATGGAAACGAGTTGGTTTCGTATGCCCTTTATGCGTTCTGAAACATTGGGTTTATTACTAAAAGTCCAGACTGTAAATATAGATTCTTTTAAATAGAGCCCTACCGATATATCATCAAAGTGTTTGTCCAATGGGATTAACTCAAGGCATTTTCCATACCGAGAAATCACTTCTGAGGGTCCTGGACCTTCAAACTGAATTAATGCCATATACTCTTACCTCTTTCCCAAAGCTTTCGCGAGGGCCTCTATGTGTGCAGGCCCTGTTCCACAGCAGCCTCCAATTATGTTTACCCCTACTTCCTTAAGTTGTAAGAATCGCTCCGCCATGAACTCTGGAGATTCTGGGTAGATAATTTCTCCTTTCTCCATTCCGGGTATGCCGGCGTTTGAATGTACGAGCAGCGGTAGGGCAGTTGCTGATCTCATTCTCTCTGCGATTTCTATCATGTTGTCGATTCCATTTCCACAATTGGTTCCGACTATATCCGCTCCGGATTCAGCTAACCCGGACGCAGCCTGTTCTGGTGTTATCCCCATCATTGTAAAGTAACCTCTCGGCCCTTTATCGAAAGTCATTGTAGCTGCAACCGTTAGGTGGGTATTTTCCTTTGCTGCTTGTATTGCCAGCGATGCTTCTTCCATAGCGGTCATAGTCTCTATCACTACTCCGTCTGCTCCCCCAGCTTCTAATGCCGTCACTTGAATTTTAAAAGCATCGTACATTTCCCCATCTGAGACATTTCCGAGTGGTTGTAGAAATTCCCCCGTTGGTCCGACAGAACCAAATACGAATTTATCTTTGGTGGCTTGGCTCTTTGCATGTTCAGCGGCAAGTTTATTAAATTCGGCAACTCTGTCTCCAAATCCGTAGTGACTTTGTCGATATACGGTGCCTCCGAAAGAGTTTGTTAAAACCAAGTCAGAACCTGAAAGAAAATATTCGCTTGCCATTCGTTTGACCACATCAGGCCTGGTGGCGTTAAACTCTTCTGGGTCTCCACCTGGTTCGAGCCCGTTTTGTTGTAGGAAAGTTCCGGTTGCGCCATCTGAAATCAGTGTCTCCCCTGATTTTATCCGACACAAAACGTCATTTTTTCTTGAAGGGTTTTCATTATGCATTAGATAGTAGCCACTAGTCCTTTATCCAAGTGTCAATTGCTCCTGGTTTGGGGTTTCTCTTTCCATCGTTCTCAAGGTCTCGTATTCGTGCGACAAAATCCTGTGGCATGCCGGAATTTATTCTATCGGCAGTTTTACTGGATATATCAGCTGCACTTCCGTTCATACAGACATAGTCTCCCCACTCCCACGCCATCAGATATTGGTCTGTACCAGCACTACCATCCATCATTGCTAAAGCATCAGCTGCTTCCTGGAATCGATCGTCTAGTAGGACAGACACTGTACCTTTGTCGTCACTGGCTTGTATTTGAACAGGGACCTCTTTCCAGTACATAACCCTAACTTTCGCCAAACTTTTTCTCCTAGTACGTTAGTTTTTGATGTTTGAGCCTGTCCACAATTATATAGCCAGTTCTGTAATCTCCCTTTTTCAAGTTGCAAAGGGATAAATATGAATCCTATGTTACCTGTGTGATATAACGTTGGGACTCATTTAAACTCATTACTGGGAGGGGGCAAATGCCATTAGCTGATGTAAACGGAATCAAGTTGTTTTATGAAAGGAGTGGCTCTGGTTACCCTGTGGTATTTTGCCATGAATTTGCAGGAGATTACCGGTCCTGGGATTTGCAGGTGGGTTATTTCAGTCGTAAATATGAGACGATTACATACTCCGCAAGGGGTTATCATCCTTCAGATGTTCCCGAAGCTGCTGAAGAATATAGCCAACAACAGTCCGTAGATGACCTAAAGGAATTGATGAAAGTTTTAGGTATTCCCAAGGCTCATATCGTAGGTCTATCTATGGGAGGTAATGTAGCCCTCAATTTTGGTATCGCTAATCCGCACATGGCCTCTTCACTGGTGATAGCTGGAACAGGAACAGGTTCTGACGAAGCTGTCGTTTTCAGAGAGAGAGTTTTAGCTATGGCAGATGGAATGAGAGAAAATGGCATGGATTTTATGGCCAGCTATGTGTCCGGTCCAGCCAGAGTACAGCTGCAAAACAAGTCTCCCAAGGCCTATGAATTGTTCACAAGTCAATTTATGGAGCACTCACCTGTTGGGTCCGCAAATACTTTTGAAGGTGTTTTATCAAAGCGGCCACCTATATTTGAACTTGAAAGCGAACTCCGTTCAATCACGATTCCAACTTTGATTATGACTGGTGATGAGGATGATCCCTGTATTAACCCATCCCTATTTATGAAAAAGCATATTTCTACTTCCGGACTGGTTGTGTTTCCCAGGTCGGGGCATGCGATAAATTTGGAAGACCCTGACCTTTTCAACGGCGCGATTTCGGAGTTTTTAGGACTTGTAGAGCGAGGGAGGTGGCAAACACGTGATTTCGGAGAGGGAACCGGTTCTCTGACCTAAATGTCTGATGAAAGTAACATATCGGGTTATGACTTTGAAACACACCTGACCAGATTTGCCCGAAATTTAAGGACCTATGGTCTCATGATAGGGCCGACCGAAATTTCGGATGCCATGAATATATTTGCTAATCAGGGTTTCATGGATCGTGCATCAGCATATTGGTGTTTGAGAAGTTTGTTTGTGAACAGGTTTCCAGAAATTAATATGTTTGATCAAGCATTTCGAAGATTCTGGACGTTTGAATATTTTGATAGCCGGGAAGTGCAGGAATACAAATCTGACATATTTACCGGAGGTAAGAAATTCAGTAGGCGAAGGACTGAAACGGTACTTCCGGAGCATGATCCTTCTTCTGGTAATGTGCTTTTTCAGCCCAATCCCGTCGGTGCTAGTTCAAGAAAATCTGAAGAGCATAGGGATGTTACCCACCTGGCAGAAATTAACTCCGAGGAAGTTTCTACAATAGCTTCAAATTTTGTGCGTTCACTTGCTGATAAACCAGGTCGGAGATATCAAAGCACTCGTCATGGAACGAAAATAGATTTGAGGAGACTTCTCAGGGAAAGTTTTAGGGCGGGAGGAGAGCCATGGAGCATACCTCTGAAATCACGTAAGCCTAGATTGCCTAATGTTGTTTTTATGTTGGATGTTAGTGGGTCAATGGATAAGCACTCTCGCAATTTGCTTCATTTAGCTTATGAAACGTGTAGAAAGACTAGTCAGGTTAAAGTGTTTGTGTTCAGTACCGATGTTAGCGAAGTGACTAGGGAAATGAAATCTAACACCATGGCAGAGGCTCTTACCAAAATAAGTGGGAAGGTAGCGCATTGGTCGGGTGGGACGCGAATAGGAGATTGTCTGACGCAACTTTCTACAGAGTTCGGATTCGTACTCAACAGGTACACTACATTTGTTTTGATGAGCGATGGTTGGGATACAGGTGATCCTGAAGATGTAAGTCGTAAGCTGTCAGTTATCAAGAGGACAGTAAAAAAGTTGGTTTGGCTAAACCCACTTATAGGATCCGGTGATTATGAACAAGCTACCCGTACGCTGGAGGCGTCAGTTCCATTTGTGGACGTTTTTGCTTCTTCCAGAAATATAAACGAGCTTAAAAAACTACCAGCCTTAATTGTTTAGACCGAATACTTGGAAACTGCGTAATGGTCTAGCTCCAGCCCAAGTCCAGGTTTGTCATGAAATGGCGTCCACGATCCATTTTTCTGCTTTGGAAACTCTGTGTACCATATCGAATCTCCCTCCAAGGCTACGTTCATGTATTCAACAACCTTGAGGTTAGGTGTCGCACAGGCTACATGAAGGTGAGCAAGTTGTAGTGCATGTGGAGCCACAGGCAAATTAAATGCATGGGCAAGGTGTGCCACTTTTAGCCATTCAGTGACTCCACCCACTCTTCCTATATCTGGTTGGACAATGTCGGCGGCGCCTCTTTCTATTAATTCACGAAAACCATATTTCGTGTATTCGTGTTCGCCGGTGGCGATTGGTATTGAAGTCGCTTTAGCTATTTCGGCCATGCCTTCGATATCATCGGGTATTAAAGGCTCTTCAAGCCAGCCAACTTGGTATTGTTCGAACTCCTTAGCCATGTATATTGATTGTTTGCGGTAGTAGCCATTATTTGCGTCAATGTATATTGCAACATCGTCTCCTACTGCTTTTCTAACCGCCTCCACCCTCTGTATGTCTTCTCTTTCAGATTGTCCAAAATCTTTTCCAACTTTCATTTTTACTTTGGGAATACCTGATTCAACGTAGTCTGTCATTTCTTTGACCAACTCTTGTTCGGAAAAATTGGTCCATCCTCCACTTCCATAAACTGGTACAGAATCTGTATAGGCTCCGAGAAATTTATAAAGCGGCAAATTTACCGATTTTGCTTTGAGGTCCCAGAGACCAATATCAACTGCCGAAATTGCACAGAATGCTATTCCTTTTCTGCCGTATCCCCTGACTGCCCAGTACATTTCGGTCCACAATTTTTCGATGTCTAGGGGATCTTTTCCTATCAGAAGATTTTTCAGGGCGTTCTCTATCACATCCTTAGTGCCCGGAGAAAGGTAGGTCATTCCAAGGCCTTCAATACCCTCGTCTGTGTAGATATGTACGAAAAGTTGACCTCTTCCAGATTCTTCCTGAGTGGGGGGTGGAATCGTTGCGTCTTGGATTGGTTTTCCGTGTGGGTAGTATAGTGACGTAGTCTCTATATTTACTATTTTCATATCTTATTCCGCCTGCTCTGTTGCTAAAATCAATTTATTACCATGAAAGTATTTGTTCAGAGTCAATTTTGCCATCATCGATTTTAATTCCCATTCCAGGATTATTGAGCCGGGATACCTCTATTTCACCATTGATCGGAATCAATGGGTCTTCAAGGAAGAATTGATGGACTTGATTCCACTTGATTAAGTGTTCTTGTATGGGGCACACGGAGGGCGTCTGTGACGCAATTAGATGTGCGGTAGCCTGCGCAGAATGTCCATGTGGAATAACCGGCATATCGAAAGTGGATGCTAAAGCACAAATTTTGACTAGTTCACTAATGCCACCAGCCCAGTAAATATCCGGTTGAAGGTAATCCATAGCCTTTTTTTCTACGATTTGCCGGAACCCCCATCTCGTGTATTCGTGCTCTCCACCTGATATCGAAATTGGACAGTTACGCTGCAATTCGACATAACTATCAATCTTGTCAGCTAATACAGGCTCTTCTATCCATTTGAGATCATATTTTTCTATTTGGTTTGCGACTTTTAGCGTGTAAGGTATGTCCCAACTGCTCCAAGCGTCCATCATTATGTCCACGTCCTCTCCTGCTCCATCCCGTAGTGCTTCCACCAAATCCACATTGGATTGCACCCCATCTTTACCGCTACCTGGGCCATGTCGGAAAAACCATTTTGTGGCTTTATACCCCTGTCCGACGATGTCCTTAACCCGTTCATGTGCTCTTTGAGGTTCTACAGAAAATTGAAGGCAGCTGGCGTATGCCTGTATGGTTTTTCGCGTTGGTCCACCGAGAAGTGAATATACGGGTCTATTAAAGGCTTTACCTTTCAAATCCCACAGGGCGCAATCCACTACACTTATCGCCATCATAGTTTCGCCTTTACGACCATGTATGCTATGCCTGTACATTTGGTCCCAAAGCTTTTCGATAGCAAGGGGATCTTGTCCAACCAAAATGGGGCTCAGTTGTGTCTGGATTATAAACGCTTCAAGCAGCGAAAAAGGTCCAGACAAGCCTGTAATCCCGTCGTCAGTAGCTATTTCTAAAAAAATAGAGGTCATCGAATAACGGCCATCGCTGATTCGATCCATATCATTATTTCGGTCTCTATGCTCCGGGTAGATGTCTATTGGCCTGACAAGCCTCTCTTCCCAGAAGGGGTCCTCATGTTCCATCACTCCGTGTAATTTGCGGATTCTTGTTTCTGTGATCTTCATTAAGTTTTTCCTCTGTAAAGTGGTCGAGGCTTACATTTCGTCAGGAGCGTTCATACTCATTAGATCTAGACATCTTCCGAGGACCAATCGAGCAGAGTCCACGAGAAGTAACCTTGCTTTTGTTGTGGGGAGGTCAGATTTTTTCGAGGATACAACCCTGCAATTTTGATAAAACGTGTGAAACGCTGTTGCCAATTCCATAGAGTAGTGAGGAAGGTGGTGCGCTTCCAAATTCTCTACAGATGTTTCAATAACATCTGGTAGTTCGAGCATTTTATTAATTAGTGAAAGCTCTGTCGGATCACCCAAAATGGATACATCGCCGTCACTGAATTCTATGTCTCTTTCTTTGGCTAACCTTAGTATGCTACAGATTCTGGCATGGCCATATTGGACGTAGTAAACGGGATTTTCAGACGATTGTTTTTTGGCTAAATCTAGGTCAAATTCCAACTGACTCTCATTCGATCTTGAAAGGAATAAAAAACGACATGCATCCGCGCCTATCTCGTTTACGAGGTCGATTAGCGGGATTACGTTACCTTTTCTTTTTGAAAGTTTTTCAGATGTTTCTCCTTTTTTAAATCGGACCATTTGTACCACTATTATTTTCAGTTTTTTCGAATCGATTCCCAAGGCATCGAGAGCCGATCGTAGCCGACCGATCTGTCCTTGATGGTCTGCTCCCCAAACATCGATTACTTCAGTGAAATTTCGTTGATCGAACTTGTTGTAATGGTAGGCAATGTCTGAGGCGAAATATGTTGGGGTTCCAGAAGTTCTTATTAGAACGTTGTCTTTATCTTCACCGAGTTTCGTTGATTCTAACCACGTAGCTCCATCTCTGTCTGTAGTGAACCCCTTGTCGTTTAATAACTGCATGCAGGTTTCAAATTCTCCCTGAGTGTAGAGACTTGTTTCACTAAACCACTCGTCAAATTTGATCCGTAAGGATTCTAGGTCATCCTTTATTCCGTCTATCATTTTCGGGATGCCTTTTGTACCTATTGATTCTTCGGCTTCATCTTCATCGAGTCGAAGATATCTGTCACCCTCGTCATCCCACACAGATTTGGCTACATCTATTATGTCTTCGCCTGGGTATGCGTCTTCCGGAAGATCTATTTCCAGTCCAGCTATTTGTTTGTATCTAGTCAGCAATGATTTATTGAATTTGTCGATCTGATTACCGGCGTCGTTTAAATAGTATTCTTCCTCTACCGTATGTCCTGCAGCTTTTAATAGCTTAGCTAGGGCACTTCCTATAACCGCTCCACGCGCATGGGCAATGTGCAGGCGTCCAGTTGGATTTGCGCTCACATATTCAATCTGGATCTTCTTTTTTTCCTCCACATCTAAATTCCCAAACGAGTTTTTTAAATCCCGAATTTGATGGATTTGTGATAGCAACCATTGAGAGTCGAGCTTCAAGTTCACAAAACCTGGTGGGGCAATCTGAGATTCCCCAATGATTCCTTGCTCAGGTATATGGTTTGATAATATTTTGCCTATGGCCATAGGGCTCATCTTCATCTCTCTCGCTAATTTCAGTGGGAGACTTGAAGCAAAATCACCATGGTGGGTGTTTTGGGGACGTTCTATTGCCGCATCCGAAACTTGGGTAGGAGGTAATTCGCCGTTTTTTATTGCCGAATCAAGGGCCTGCAATAGGTCGCCGTTTAATATTTCTGACGCTTTTATCAATAGGAAACTCCGTAAATAACCGACTCGATGGGAGTGGAAACCATGTTAGTACTCAATCGATTCCCAGTGTTACGTGGTTAAACTCTCACATTGATCATACTTTTCCCATTCGGTTTTACAATTTTGCCAACTACTGAAGTAGCGCCAACCTTCTTGTCAGAAAGCTTCTTTAATAGAGGTTCTAATTTGGGCTCTGGAACAGATATCAAGAGCCCTCCCGAAGTCTGAGCGTCACATAGTAGAAGTTTGTCATCATTAGAGATCCCCTCTCCCCATGACACTGCGTTCTCTACCGACTCCAAATTTCTTAATGTACCGCCTGGGACAATACTATTCGAAAGTAGATCTTTGGTTCCATCAATAACAGGGATTGATGATAACTGTATTTCTGCCGATGTGCCGGAGCCTTCAACCATCTCATTTAAATGGCCAATCAGTCCAAATCCAGTTATATCAGAGCAGGCATTAACTCCAACCTCCACCATCACCTCAGAAGCATCTTTATTAAGAGACGCCATAATGGATATTGCTTCATCCATAACGCTTTGAGGAGCTACACCTTGCTTCCCCGCAGTTGTAATTATCCCAGTTCCAATAGGCTTTGTTAGGACGAGCCAGTCGCCCGGCTGAGATGTTGCATTACTAACTTGTGCACCGGGGCGGACTAGACCAGTCACAGACAAACCATATTTTGGTTCCTCATCTGCTACCGTATGTCCTCCAGCAATGACTATTCCAGCCTCCAGAGCCTTGTTAGCCCCACCTTTAAGGATTTGGGTCAAAATTGAGATGTCTAAGTCCGCAGGGAAACCAACAATGTTCAATGCTGCTATAGGTTCGGCACCCATTGCGTATACATCAGATAATGAATTGGCTGCTGCAATTTCTCCAAAGACATATGGGTCATCCACAATAGGTGGGAAGAAGTCTACGGTCATAACTACTGCTATATCTTTTGAAAGCCTGTAGACAGCAGCATCATCATGTGTAGACGTACCAACCAATAGGTCTGGATGGGACATATCAGGCAGCTGTCGCAACACGTGCGACAGGTCTTTAGGACTTAGTTTGGATGCTCAACCGGCACATGAAGCTAAGCTAGTAAGCTTTATATCTGTGTGGGAGTGTTTTGTAGACATTTGTTACCTCGGGAATCAAACTATTTTGTGACCATTTGGGGCTGAGGCAGTGAGATTGACATCACCAGCCAGATAAACAGCTGATCCTTGTTTTGTGTGAATCTTTCCGTCTTCTATAACCACGTTACCACGCTGCATAGAAAAAACTGGTTTACCCAAGATTTCCTTTCCCTCAAACATAGTAAAATCGGCCTCGCAGTGTTGTAGGTCCGCTGAGAGAGTGTGCTGTATCGTGGGGTCAAATAATACTATGTCTGCGTCTGACCCAACAGATATAGTTCCTTTCCTGGGATAGATACCAAATATCTTGGCTGGATTTTCGCACATAACCTCAACTAACTTATTCACGGTGATTCTTCCCTTATTTACCCCCTCCTCATATACAACCGGAAGCATTTGTTCAGTCCAATTACCTCCGAAACTAGCATCGAAAATACTGGAGTGATCGTCGATGTCATCTAGCTCTCTAATCGTACCTGTACTACGGCCGCCCGAATATTTTTGTGATTTGTTGAATCCACAGAAATCACTTGCCACCGTATCAACGACGCCAGATTTTATCCCGCCCCACATTGCTTCATTGTCTTCTGAAGATCTCAACGGAGGGCCAATTTTAGCCAATGCACCATGATCCAATACCATTTGGTTTGTCAAATCTAGATACTGTGGACAAGTCTCACCAAAAATAGAAAGTCCTTCCTCCTTGTATCGGTCAATCACAGCTAGAACTTCCCTAGCGCTTAAATGCACAACATATAGTGGACAGTCCGTTACAGTAGCGTATGTAGCAGCTCTATTGGCTGCCTCCACTTCTAAAATGCGAGGCTGAGATTTGGCGTAATACTCCCGACCAGTCTTTCCCGCTTCAATGAAAGCCTCTGTCAGGTAATCGATGCAATAGCCATTTTCAGCATGAACCATGGCGAGCCCACCCATACTTGACGCGATTGACATAGCTTCCAACATTCTTTCGTCCGGCATCATCATTCCACGTTTGGGATAAGTCATGTACATTTTGAATGAAATAACGCCCATATCAATTAACTTTGGAACCTCCGTGGTCACATCGTCGTCACCAAATAAGATGGCGTGTACACCGAAGTCTAGGTAAGAAATATCTGAAGATTCCTCTATGAAGCTTTCTATGGTTTCTGAAGTAGTTCCCTCTATTCCGCGGCTTCTCATGTTCTGCATGAATGGGATTACGGTAGTTACTCCTCCAAAAGCTGAGCTTAGTGTGAATGTGTCCATTTTATCCAGATTGATAGGGTGATTATGGGCATCAATAATTCCTGGAAGGACGAAATACCCTGAACCGTCGATTTCTCTTGAGGCTCGTAACTCTGAGGGATGGGTTTCTATCGCAACAATCTTCTCTCCCTTGATTGCAACATCAAGTTTCTGTGTACGTTTGCCGCTAACCACCAATCCACCCCGAATCAATATATCGTGACCGTTAGAAATAGGAACAGATTCGACCATGTTAATAACTCCGTTGAAATGTGTTGGTATGATAGCAGTGTGTAAGAAGGTTCAATAGAGTTTAATGGGTTGAGATTTTTTTGTGGAGTCTGGATATGGTCGATGTTTTAACTTCTTGTAATGTGGCATTGAAAGAATGGGCTGTGACAATAAAAGCTATGGCTCTTGGTAAACAAATCTTAATTGTGAGGAAGGGAGGTATTCACCAGGATGACAAAGAATTTAGGATAATACATCCAAATTTCCTATTATTCCCAACTTACGAACATCAGAAACTTGATCTTCTCAAGTCATCACTGCAGAACGATCCGATAACTCCATTAGAACGTGGTTTGGACGACGATGAGATTCATTTGAATTATTGGTCACGAGTTACAGACATTTATGAGTTGAGAGATTCAGCGACATTGTCGGCGATTTCCCCGTTTCATCACTGGACAGAGGAATACGTGAAATCTCGCTTTCGCTGGAGACCATCTCAGCCTCTAACCCTAGCCTTACTGAGATTGTTTAAATTAGAAGAGGAAACATCTGTCCCCCTAACACCTGAGTTTTCCGGATGTAAATCTTGGGTAGAACTTGACCAGGACATCCCCGTAGTCGGTGCCCAGCCTGTATTGTCCGACGAAGAATACAATAAAAAAGCCACACCCATTAGAGAGGCTTTATCAGAGGCCGAAAATCTAGTTATTTGAAGTTCTAAATTGCTATATAACAAATTAACAGGAACTGACCTTAAGGTATCAGAGGTGGGATTCGGTTTGTGGACTTTGAGCACGTCCGGATGGTCCTCTGGTAATCGTGAAGAAGGGTCTGTCAACTTAATACGCAGTGCCTTCGACGTCGGCGTTACCTTATTCGATACAGCTGACTCTTATTCGAAAGGTTACAGCGAGGAGCTGTTATTTGAGTCACTCGGCTCAGTGAGAAAAGAGATAGTGATATCTACCAAATTGGGGTTTGATTTTTATCCACCGGATATTGAGTTTGTGAAATCCTTAGGATCGCACAAACCCGAAAAGAACTTTGAACCTGATTACATTGCTTTTGCTTGTGAACAATCCCTTAAAAGACTGAATACCGATTATATAGATTTGCTATCTCTTCATTATCCTACCGTGTCTGATGCAGAACAAGATTATGTATTTGAGCAATTAGAAAGATTAGTTGAGGATGGGAAAATACTTCACTGGGGAGCTGCGCTTGACGATTTAGAAAATTCTGAGGAGTTAGTAGAGATCTTGATCAATGATCGGGAATCGGCATTCCTTCATATACCATGCAATATATTTGAAAAAGGCATTCTTGATATGGTTAGTCAGTGCAGTGAAGAGGAATCCGTAGGAATTATTTCGCGAAGACCTCATTTCTACGGGTTTTTAGAATCTGATACTGCAAACGACATTGAACTTCTGTTATCTGAGGATTCACATAGCTATATTGACAATCTCCCCAACGGAGCTGGTAGACGTCTTGAGCAGTGCGCTGAATTTATACGCATCTGCTCGGTTTTTGGTGTCGCTCCCAATTACGCCGCTATGAGGTATGTTCTAGATATCCCAGCCGTATGTGTGACAATTCCTAATATCCGAGACATGAAAACTTTAGTAGATTTTTGCGTTGATTTTGACTCTGATGCACTTCCACCGGAACTAACTGAGGCGCTTATTGATCTTTTTTAAGGCACGGATGTAATTCTATGTTAATTTACCCAATTTTTAAGATCTCAGATTTCCCGTAGAGTTTCTTGAATTTGGACCTCGAGAGTAGGGTCTCCTAGATTGTCTAGACTTTCTATCGGAGG
>ENA-UPTF01000154-UPTF01000154.1-marine-metagenome-genome-assembly--contig:-NODE-154-length-47879-cov-5.301013_pt1 | contig 47879 bp, 54 predicted proteins | sample MGYA00238166_ERZ767019 | MGnify/ENA primary metagenome ERZ767019 (study PRJEB28930, sample SAMN06266391) | marine metagenome | isolation source: Sea water from 250 m depth | place: Atlantic Ocean | study... | reverse complement strand
CCTGCTTCGACGGCTGCGCCTGCTTCGACGGCTGCGCCTGCTACGACGGCTGCGCCTGCTACGACAGCTGCGCCCACCACGACAGCTGCGCCCACCACGACAGCTGCGCCCACCACGACAGCTGCGCCCGGTCCATCCGGCACCTGGACGGTCGACCCGACAATCGGATCATTCAACGACTTCACCTCGAACTATGTCGGCTACCGGGTCAACGAGGTGCTGGGCAACGGCATCGGTGCGACAACAGCGGTGGGTCGAACGCCGCTCGTGACCGGCACCATCCAGCTCTCCGAAGACTCCCTGGTGGCTGCCGAAATTGTCGCCGACCTCCGGGGCCTGCGATCTGACAAGTCGTTCCGAGACGGCAAGGTCCAGACGGCGTTGAACACCGACGAACACCCGCGAGCCACGTTCACCCTGGACGGCCCCGTTGTCCTCGGAGACATTCACGGAGACGGTGCCTCGGCCGAGTTAACGGCAGCCGGCACGCTGACCGTAAATGGCCTGACTGCCGAGATGGAGGTGGCGGTTTCAGCCATCCGGGTGGGTGACGTGGTAACCGTGGTCGGCTCCTTCCCGATCGTGCTTATCGACCACGGAGTGGAGGCTCCCAGCGCGTCCATCGTGGTCTCGGTAGAGGACCACGGCACGGTCGAGTTCCAGCTATTCCTGACTCGGTGAGCCGCGAGGTCGATTCGACCGACCCTGGGCGCTCCAGCCCCTTTGGCTCCCTCCGCCACCCGGCTTTCGCTCGGTTTGCCGCCGCCCAGACGCTGTGCGGGATCGCCCAGTTTCTCGGAGGACTGGCTACTCCGTTCCTGGTCAACGAGCTCACCGACTCCAACACGTGGGTTGGGGCGGCCTCCTTCGTGGCCCTCATCCCAGCCGTGGTGGGAACGCCCCTGTCGGGGACGCTGGCCGACCGGATGGACCGTCGCCGGCTTCTTCTCCTCGGCCTGTCCCTCCAGACAGTGACCATGGCCGCCGTCGTCATCCTGTACACCAGGGGCGACCTGACCCCTTGGCGAATCCTGGCGTTGAACTTCGTCGGAGGCACGGCGGGGTCCTTCCAGTGGGCGCCTATCCAGTCCATGGCCGCCGTGCTTGTTCCCCGCGAATCCCTGATAGCCGCGGTCCGGCTGGTGTCGATCACTTTCACCGTCGGCCGGTCCGTGGGTCCGGCCATCGCCGCTGTGACCCTCGCCTTTCACGGTCCGGGTCTCGCCTTCGCTGTGTCCCTAGGCCTCTACGTGGCAAGCCTGGCCATCCTCACCACGGTGCGGACGTCATGGGTGCCTTCCCGCAGCACCGGCTCCATCGGAGACCAGTTCCGCGAGGGCCTGGCCTACGTTCGAACCCGGCCGGAGATGCGTCTCGCCTTTCGCCTGGCATTCACCGTGGCGGGGCTCGGTGCCGTGTTCGCTTTCTCACTAGCCGCTGGCGTCGCCGACGACCTGTTCGGGAGGGGTGGCGGTGGGCTGGGGGTCCTTTCCACCAGCCTCGGTGTGGGATCCCTCCTGGCCAGCGCCTTCATCAGCGGCCGGGGCGGGCGAATGCCGCGGGCTGTCCTGGAACGGCAAGCCATCCTGCTCTACGGGACCGGTCTACTTATCGTGGCCTCGTCGTCGTGGCTAGGCCTGGGGATGCTCGGCTACCTCCTCACGGGAGCCGCCCACATGCTGCACGGCACCACCCTCAGCACAGCCCTGCAGATGCGGGTCGACGAGGAGTTCCGGGGACGGGTGATGTCGGTGTTCCTTGTGGCCATCCTCAGTGGGATCCCGATCGGTGGTCTGGCCTTCGGGATCCTCGGCGACCTGGTCGGCCTGCGGTGGGTGGTCCTGTCGGCTGGCCTGGTGCTATGTCTGGACGGCCTTGTCACCGGGAGGCGCGGGGTCCTCACCCTCCTGGACGAGGAGGGCGAGACGGACGGCTGAGCGTTTGCCGAATCGCTTAATTCGGGGGACAATCGAGACACGCAACGGAGGTCCGCCATGTCCGACAACCAGTCCGAGCAACTCCTCGGTGTGGTCGACGCACTGGACGCCCTGTCTCGGGCCTGCTCGCCGGCTGAGGCCGCCGAACACCTGGACCCGGTCGTTCTGCAGGCCTTCTGGCGCGAATGGCCCCACACCAGCGTCTGGGCCGGGAACCTCTGGAGGACCCTCAACCTGGACCTTGAGGAGCCGGCCAGCGAGCGACTAGATCGAGAGGTCGACGAGGTCGGGGGCAGCGGCTGATGGCCACAATCGCCGACGTCATGACCAAGGACGTGGTGACCCTTTCGTCGGACTCGACGGTCAGCGATGCCGCCCAGGTGATGGTGCGGGGCGGTTTCGGGTCAGTGGTCGTGGTTCACGGCCGCATGCTGCTGGGCATCCTCACCGAACGCGACGTGCTTCGGGCCGCGGCCTCCGAGGACGATCTGCGATCTGCACCGGTGGAACGCTGGATGACGCCGGATCCGGACACCAGCGAACCCGACCTGGATACCGAAGAGGCGGCCGGCCTGATGCTGAGTCGTGGCTACCGCCACCTGCCGGTGGTGGTCGACGGGGACCTGGTCGGCATGGTGAGCCTGCGCGACGTTCTTAGCGCGCGGATCGCCCGGCGCTGATTCAGTAACGGTCCCGACCGGCGTCAGCCGCTCCGCATGTCCTCCGATCGGCAGGAGCGCGCCCGTCGGACTAGCGCAGCGTGGACCGCCGGGCTCGTCTACGGGACGGTCCGGACGCTGGTGCGATTCGTGCTCTGGCCCTACCTGCGGACCCGGACCACTGGCCGGGAGAACATCTCACCCGAAGGACCAGTGATCCTGGCGCCCGTCCACAGGTCCAACCTGGACTCGATCATGCTCTCGCCCCTTTCCCGTCGTCGGATCCGGGCGTTGGCCAAGGAGAGCCTGTTCACAGTCCCACCGCTGGCCTGGGTGCTGGCTTCGTTGGGAGCCTTTCCGGTCCGGCGAGAGACCGCCGATCGGGAGTCCCTGCGAATCGCTCAGGAACTGCTGGTCGACCAGAACCTGCTGCTGGTCTTCCCAGAGGGCACCCGGCACGAGGGTCAACAGGTGGCCGAACTCTTCGACGGGACGGCCTGGCTGGCCGCCAGGACCGGTTCGCAGGTGGTGCCAGTGGGCATCTCGGGTACCGGCGAGGCCATGCCGACCGGAGCCCGTTTCCCCCGGCGCACCCGGGTCCGCATGGTGGTCGGTCCTCCGATCCAGCCACCGGACCCGAAGGCGGCCCGGAGTGCGCTGAGGAATTGGACCGACGGCTTAGTAGTCGCCCTCCAGGCCGTGCAGGACGAGGCCTGCTCGGCCTGATCCCTGTGGCGGACGGCCTCCGATAGCCGGGGGTCAGGGACCCCGTGAAAGGGTCCGCCGATGGAACGCCAGGCGGTCATCGGTCGGGTGGCGGCTGTCGGGGCTGTCTTCCTCATGTCGTTCGGTCCGAGCATCGTCAAGCTGGCCGACGTGGCCGAGATCACCTTCATTTTCTGGAGGCTCCTGGTAGCCGTGGTGTTCTACTCCCTGCTCCTCGTGGCGACCGGACGACGGCTGCTCTGGGAGGACCTCCGACGGTGCATTCCCGGGGGCGTCCTGTTCGGGGTGAACCTCGTTTTCTTCATCCTCACCATGCGCCGGACCAGCGCGGCGAACGCCGTGGTGATCGCGTCTCTCCAACCGGTGGTGCTCATCGGGATCGCCGGCCCGCTGTTCGGCGAGCGCCCCCGCCCGTCGATCTACCTGTGGTCGGCAATGGCCATGGGCGGGGTAGTGGTGGCCATGACGGGAGCCGACGCGACCGGAGTAGCCACGCGCACCGGCGACCTACTGGCCGTAGGCACGATGCTCCTCTTCGCCGCCTATTACGTGGTGTCCAAGCGGAGTCGGGTCAACCTGGACTCAGCCACGTACCAGGTGGGCCTCACGGTGGTCGCCACCCTGACCGTGCTGCCCTTTGCTCCGGTCATGGGCCAGAGCCTGGCTCCGCCGCCGGTCGACCAGTGGACTTGGATCGCTCTCATGGCCGTTATACCGGGGACCGGGCACCTGCTCACCAACTACGCCCTGGGCCATGTACCGATCATCTTGATGAGCCTGGTCGGCCTCCTGTTCACCGCCGTGGCGCCCCTGTACGCCTGGTGGCTGGTCGGGGAGACAATCGGAGGCGTACAGGCCCTCGGCATGGCCCTGGTTATTGCCGCCCTAGCCGTGGTGGTGACCCGTCCTGTGGAGAAGCCCCCCGCTCTCACCGTCGGCTGACCGGTCAGGTTCCGTACTCGCCCCGGAGGAAGCGGAGCATCCACGATGCCACTTCCACCCGGTGGAGTGGGGCGTCCAGCGTGGCCAGGGCGTCGTCCAGCACCCCGGGTGGGCTCGAACTCGTGTAGCGGCCCCGGTAGAGGATGTCGGCGTAGTGGGCATCGAACTCCGGGTGGGCCTGGACGCCCAGCAGGTGGTCGCCGACGGCCAGCACGGCCGCCGGGCAGTGGTCTGAGGAGGCGATCAGCCGGGCCTCACCGGGAAGGTCCAGGACCTGGTCACGGTGGCAGTAAAAGACCCCCACCGGGTCGGGGCCCGACTCCATCCAGCCCTCGCGGGCGTCCAGGTTGATCGGCCGGTTGCCCAGACCCCACGTTTCCACCCGCTCGACGCGACCACCGAGGGCCTGGGCGATTGCCTGGTGGCCGAAGCACACCCCGACAGTGGGGGCCCGGGCGGCGTCCAGATCGCGAACCAAGTCCAGGAGGTCGTGGATCCAGGGCTCGTCCTCGTACACCCCGCGGACCGACCCGGTGATCAGCCACGCGTCCTGCTCGTCGGCCGATCTGGGAAGGGTGCCGTCCACCACCGGGTAGTCCACGAAGGACACGTCGGGTCGCACCGCTCCGAACAGGTCGGTGAACAGGCGGTGGTAGCCCTCGTAGCGGGGGCGGAGATCCTCAAAGATCTCGTCGCAGCGTAGGAGGCCGATCTGCATCACCCGAAACGTATCGAAACGTGGTGGAGGTGTTCGGTTCGGGCGGCGAGACTCCGGGGATGCGGCGGGGCCTCCTCTACATCCTCTGTGCCCAGGTGATGTGGGGGGTTTCCCCGGCCTTCTGGCGTGGCGTAGCTGATGTTCCGGCGCTGGACGTCCTGGCCCACCGGGTCTTCTGGACGTTCACAGTCCTCCTGGTAGTGCATCTAGTTCGGCGGTCGTGGACCGCCGTCCGGGAGGCCGCCGGGATGCCGTCCGTCCTGGGCCTGGAGGTCCTGGCAGGAGTCCTGATCGGCTCCAACTGGTTGGCCTGGATCTGGGCGGTCAACAACGACATGGTGTTGGAGGGCAGCCTCGGGTACTTCATCACCCCGCTGGTGAGCGTCCTGTTGGGCGTTCTAGTGGTCGGGGAGCGGCTACGCCGGGCCCAGTGGTTGGCTGTGGCCCTCGGCGCGGCGAGCGTGGTGTGGCTTACTGTCGACATGGGACGTCTGCCATGGGTGTCGCTCTTCCTGGCTGGCACCTTCGGCATCTACGGGCTCATCAAGAAGAAGGTCGACCGGCCACCGGTCGACATGCTGGCTATCGAGCTAACTGTGATGCTGCCCGTCACCCTGGGCTACCTCGCCTACCGGACGTCCAGCGGGCACGACGTCCTGTTCTCGGGGACGTCGAGCGAAGTGGTGGTCCTGGTGGCCAGCGGGGTGTTCACTGCCGCCCCGCTGCTGTTCTTTGCTGGCGGGGTCCGGCGGGTACCACTGTCGGTAGTTGGGGTGCTCCAGTACCTCTCACCCTCCATCAACTTCCTGTTGGGCGTGGTGGCCTTCGGTGAGCCATTCGGTTCGGGACGCCTGGTCGGCTTTGCCCTTGTCTGGACCGGATTGGCCGTATTCACCGCCGACGGCCTCCGGTCGGTCAGGCCACCGCGTCGCCGTTGATCAGGGAGGCCAGCCGGCAGCGGTCCGGATCTTGTCGGGGCGGCCAGCCGTTTGTAGCCGACACCTCGGCGGGTAGGTCAGCCGGCGGCAGCCAGCACCTCGGCGGCGAAGGTCGGAGCCTCGTCGGCCAGGCGCCACCGGCTCAGTGACCGGGCGGCCACTACGTCAGCCCCGTGACTGGCGAGCATGTCGGCCAGCATGTCGGCAGCGCGACCCGGGTTCACGGCATGGGTCATAAAGGCAGCCACCCGTTTGTCCCAGAGTTTGGGGATCTGGTTCACCTTGGCTGCGTCGCCCGGACGGTGGCCGAACAGGATCAGGCCGTCGACCCAGGTGCCCACGAACACCAGGTCGGCCTCAGCCAGTTCCTTGTAGTCGAGGTTGGTGACCGGGCGGACGGCCACGGTGGCGCCGGTGGCCTGCACGGCCCCGCCGATCAACTCTGCGGCCCGTCGAGTGTTTCCGGTACGACTCTGGTGGATCACGACCACGTTCACGGCCACAGTGTGCCCCATCGAAGGGTCGGTTCTACACTCGCCATCATGCCGACCTACGACTATCGCTGCGGGATGTGTGATGCCGTCTTCGAGGTGCGTCAGCCCATGGCCCTGTCGTCGGAGCCGGCAACCTGTCCGAGTGGCCACGAGGGTGCGCGACGCCTGTTGTCGGTATTCGCGGCGGTCGGCGGGACGGAGGCCGCCCGCCCGACAACACCCGCTCTAACCGGCGGTTGTGGCGCGGCCTGCGCCTGCCATCCCGGTTGATGTCGGATCGAACCCGAGGAGAACCCATGGCCAGACGTCTGGAGGGAAAGATTGCCTGCATCACCGGTGCGGGCTCGGGGCTGGGGCAGGCCATGGCTTTCCGGTTCGCCGAGGAGGGGGCAGTGGTGGCTGCCCAGGACCTGAGGAGGGAGGCGGCCGACGAGACGGTGCACCTGCTGGACGGAGCGGGCCACTGTGCCTTCGGCGGCGACGTATCCGACGAGGACGACATGGGCATGGTCTTCGGCGAGATCTACGCCGCGTACGGGCACCTTGATATCCAGGTCAACAATGCCGGGGTGGACCGTCTTCCCGGTGACGGTTTCGACGAGATGATGGCCGGCGAGGGCTCCCAGATCTCATTGATGGACCACGCGGCGTTTACGAAGATGCTGGCCATTCACGTCGGCGGCACCTTCCTATGTACCCGAGAGGCGGTGAAGCTGATGGGCGAGGGAGGCGCAGTCGTCAACCTTTCCAGTATCGCCGGCCTGGCCGGATGGGGGCCGATCCACTACGCGGCAGCCAAGGGCGCCGTCCTGGCCTTCACCCGGGCGGCGGCCCGCGAGTTGGGCGCCATGGGAATCCGCATCAACGCCATTGCCCCCGGGGTGATCGACACGCCGATGACGGCCAGGGTCGACGAGGCCCTGCTGGCCCCCATGGTCGGGATGACCCCACTACGGCGTAAGGGCACCGCCGAGGAGATCGCGGCCACTGCCCTCCACCTCGCATCCGACGAGAGCTCGTTCACCACCGGACAGTGGATCTCGCCCAACGGGGGGCTCATCACCATCTGAGGTCTGACCCGGTGGGCACCCGGTCGGTCAGCGGGTCCGGTCCAGGTCTGCTAGTTGTCCGTCGATCTGGGCGGGGTCCAAGCCCATCTCGGCCATGCCGGCAGCCAGGACGTCCCGGTACGTGAGGCTGGGTGGCCCGATTTCCGGCGGGTCGCTGGAGGCCAGCGTGCAGGCCGGCTCGCCGTCAATCTCTGGCATTCCGACCACCAGGTCGATCACGCCGTCCAGGACCCGAACCGCGGTGTCCGGTGGTGGCGGGGTCTCGGGCATTGAGGCCTGGTCTGTTGGACGGTTGTTTTCCTGGGCGACTACGTCGGCCATCTGATCCCAGGTAATGCGCCAGGCTCGGCCGACCACCGGGAGGCGTCCAGGTTCTGGTGGCTCGGCCCGACAGAAACAGCACCCGCCCTGCCACTTTCGGGAATGGCCACCGAAGAACACGGGATGAGGAACCACGACCCGTCGGTCACCGGACGGCGGTGAGGGGTCCCTGGCCCCCCGGTGGGCACCCCAGGCGGGACCGTCGCCGCATCCCGCGAGGTAGGCGAGGAACCGGGCCTCCAGCAGGTTGGACCCGTAGGCCACGTACCAGACGGTGTCAGAGGCGTGCATAGCCGACGTCAGCCAAGGAGGCTGGCCAACGCCTCGGCTGCCCAGTCGTCGGCAGGGGGCGCCTCGTCGTGTAGGCGGTTTAGCCAGGTGAGGCTCACCTTGCCGGCCATGACGGATCCCCCATCGGTGCCCTCGGCAAGTACGCCTGGCTCCCCCCAACTCATCTGCACCCGATAGGTGCCGGCATGGCCCTCCTTGGGCACCAGGTCGGCCGTGGTGAGGCTCCGGGGAGGGGCTGACCCTGTCACCGTGTGGCACCACCCTCGGACGTCCTGCAACGCCACGTTGGGGACGTTCACGTTCAGGACCGAGGGTATTGCCGGTAGGTCGGCTGCGATGCCTCCGACCACCGCCCGGGCCACGGTGGCCGCCGTCGACCACCACTGGTCGATCAGCACCTCGTCGGCGCCCTGGCCCTCGATGCCCCAACCGGTTACGGCTTGGCTGACGGCGATCCCGGTGGTGCCGCCATTCCGGGCTGTGAGGGCCGCCCCGACCGTCCCCGAGTGGTACACAGAGCGGCCGACGTTCATGCCGGGGTTGATGCCGGCCACTACGAGGTCGAACGGGTCGCCGAACAGGCCGAGCCGGCTGTACATGACACACAGCCCCGGCGGGCCGCTCACCGACCAGGAGCGCGGGATCCCATCCACGTGGGCGTCGTGGACTTCGGGGCGGATCAGGTGGAGGGCCCCCAGCGAGGCACCGGCCCCCGAGTACTCGGTGTCGGGGGCCACCACGGTGACATCCCCCACGTCGACCAGGGCCCGGGCCAGATGGTGGAGGCCGTCTGAGTCGATGCCGTCGTCATTGGTGACCAAGATGCGCACAGTCGCCGACCGTACCGGCGTCGGGTGGTCCGCTCGTTAGCCGCCGAGTTGGGCGCTGAGGCGCTCCCAGTCGGCCATGAGCGCAGCCGCGGCGTCCTTGGCCGCCTCATGTTCGGCCACCACGGCGGCGGCCCGGTCGGGATCCCGGTAGAGGTCGGAGTCGGCCAGGCGGCCCTGTACCTCCAACACAACTGCCTCAGCCGTCTCCCAGTCCCGTTCTGCCCGTTCTAGCTTCCGCCTCAGGCCCTGGGCGGGGTCACGGGGCTTCCCCTTACGGGGCTTCTTGGTGGTAGGGGAGTCGGAGCGGCGTTCCGTCGCGCCGTGCCGGGTGGGGGTCGGGGCGACATCGGCCTTCACCGGGTAGAGGACCCGGTCGGGGACCCCTTCGTGCCATACGGCCCGTCCGTTCCGAACCTCCACCAGATTGTGGGCCACCGAGCGGATCAGGTGGCGGTCGTGGGTGATCAGCACGACGGTTCCTGGGTAGGCCGTCAGGGCGTCCTCCAGCACGTCACAGCTGGGTAGGTCGAGGTGGTTGGTGGGCTCGTCCAGGATGAGCAGGTTGACCGGCACGGCCAGCGTCTTGGCCAGGGCTAGGCGCGTCTGCTCGCCTCCCGACAGGTCACCCACCAGTCGGTCTACGGTGTCGCCTCGGAAGCCGAACGAGGCCAGGTAGGTACGGGGGTTGCGACCGTCAGTGCCCACGCCGGGCACCGTTTTGAGCTCCTCCAGTACGGTCCGCCGCTCGTCCAGGACCTCGGCCTGAAGTTGGTCGAAGTGGGAGAGGTCGACGTTGGTGCCGCGAGTAATCCGGCCATCCAGCGGGGCCATCTCTCCGGTGAGCAGGCGGACCAGGGTGGTCTTGCCGGCCCCGTTGGGTCCGACCAGGGCCACGGTTCGGCCTCGCTCCACCCCGAAGGTGACGTCGCGGAGGACGACCTCGGGGTCCCGTCCGTCGCCATCGTCGTAGCCGGCAGTCACGCCCTCCAGCTCGGCCACCAGGCGAGACGAACGTCGGGGCTTGGGGAAGCCGAAGCGGGTTGCCGGGTCGTCAGGTTCCTCGACCACGATCCGGTCCAGCCTCTCCAGGGCCTTCACCCGGCTCTGGACCTGGCGGGCCTTGGAGGCCTTGTACCGGAAGCGCTCGATGAAGCGCTCGGTCCGGGCCACCTGCCGGGACTGCTGGGCGGCGGCCGCCCGTTGCATGGCCAACTGCTCCTCGCGGGCCACTACGAAGTCGGCAAAGCCCCCCACGTACTCGGTGATCCGGTTCCCGGCCAGTTCTAGAATCCGGTTGGCCACCGCGTCGATGAAGTCCCGGTCATGGCTGACGAACAGCAGGCCACCGGACCAACCGGCCAGGTGCTGTTCCAGCCAGGCCACGCTGTCCACGTCGAGGTGGTTGGTGGGTTCGTCCATGATCAGCAGGTCGGGGGCCGATAGCAGCAGCCGGGCCAGGGCGACACGCATGCGCCACCCGCCCGACATCTCGTCCATGGGTCGGTCGTGGTCGGCCGGGTCAAAGCCCAGGCCGGACAGGATCCGGTGGGCGTCGGCCTCGACGGCGTAGCCGCCGAGCTGCTCGAACCGGGATTGGGCCTCGCCAAACTCAATCAGCAGACGGTTCTGCTCGTCGCCTGCCGTCTCGCCGATCCGGGTGCCCAGGGCCTCGATGCGCTGGGCCAGCTCGGTGACCGGCCCGGCGCCCAGCATGACCTGTTCGAATACCGACCGACCGACCTCGTCGGGGAGCTCCTGAGGGAGGTAGCCGATACGAAGGTCCCTGGGTCGGTGGACCTCGCCAGCGTCGGGTTCCTGCAGGCCGACGATGGTTTCGATGAGGGTGGTCTTGCCGGTCCCGTTGCTGCCCACCAGGGCGACGCGGCGACCCGAACCGAGTTGGAGCGAGACGTCGGCGAAAAGGGTCCGGGACCCGAAGCTGCGGGACAGGCCCGAGGCGGTCAGCACGTCGGGAGGGTATCCGGAGGCCTCGAAGGGACCGGACGGTACCCAACGGTCTGGGCGGTGGGTGTCAGGTTTCGGGCGGATCCCAACGAATCACGGCGGCCGCCGACGACATGCCGGCGCCAAACCCCACCATCAGGACCAGGTCGCCGGGGGCCACCCGGTCATTGTCCAGGGCATCCACCAAGGCCAGCGGGATCGAGGCGGCCGAGGTGTTACCGGTCCGCTCGAGGACCATGGCCGCCTTCTCCCGGGGAATGTCCAGGCGCTTCAGGGCGGCATCGATGATACGGATGTTGGCCTGATGGGGGACCACCAGGGCAATGTCGTCGATGTCCACACCAGCCCGCTCCATGGCGTTGCGACCTGCCTTCTCCACGGCCAGGACGGCGCGACGGAACACCTCCTTGCCGTTCATGAAGATCTTGCCGCCGTGCTCGCACGACAGGATCCCAGCTGCCGAGCCGTCCGACATGAGGTCCCAACCCAGCAGGGTGGGGGCGTCGGCCGATCGTTCGATGACTACCGCACCGGCGCCGTCGCCGAACAGCACACAGGTGCCCCGGTCGGTCCAGTCGATGATCCCGCTGAGGGCATCGCTTCCGATGAGCAGGATGCGGTCGACACCACCGGCCGAGAACTGCATAGCTGTCACAAGTCCGTACACGAAGCCCGAACACGCAGCGTTCATGTCGATAGCCCCGCACGACATCCCAAGGTTGTCCTGGACCACCGAGGCACTGGCTGGAAACTGCTGGTCCGAGGTACAGGTGGCCAGGAGTAGCAGGTCCACGTCGGCCGGGTCTACGCCGGCCATGGCCAAAGCGTCGCGACCAGCGGCCGTGGACATCTCAGTGACCTTGCCGTCCACATGGCGGGCGCCGATGCCGGAGCGCTCACGGATCCACTCGTCGGTGGTTTCCACCATCTCAGCCAGGTCGTGGTTGGTGAGCTGGCGCTCGGGAAGGTGGGTCGCCCAACCGGTGATACGGCCGTGGGCCATGGGGTGCTCCGTCATGGTCATGAGACGGCCGGTGGGGACCGGCCCGTCGGCAGGCTAGTCAAGGACCGCCGAAAGCCGGGTGAGAAGGGGTGCGGCCGGAGTAGGGATAGGGTCGAACGCCCATGCAGGACCACGAACTCGCCGGACTCCTAGCCCAGGAAGCCGGTGACCTGCTCCTCGGGATCCGGGGCCAGGCCGTCGCCGAGGGCTGGCCGTCGTACCGCCTGCAGGACGAGGGGGACCGGCAGGCCCACCGCCACCTGGTGGACCGTCTGGCCGAGCTCCGTCCCGATGACGGACTCCTGTCCGAGGAGGGGACTGACGACGGGGCCCGCCTGGAGGCCAACCGGGTGTGGATCTTGGACCCACTGGACGGGACACGCGACTTCGGCCGGCCGAAAAGCATCGAATGGGCGGTCCACGTGGCCTTGGTGGAGGGGGGTCGGCCGACGGCCGCTGCCGTAGCCCTTCCGGCCAGCGGACAGCTTTATGGAACCGGCCTCTCGGCGGCCTCCCGTCCACTCGAGCGGGAACGCCCGGTGGTCGTTACCAGCCGGTCGCAGTGGGGCGAGGCCGAGGTGGTGGCGGCGGCCATCGGCGGCGTGGTCCGGTCCTTCGGGTCGGCGGGCGTGAAGGCCATGGCGGTGGTTGGGGGGTCGGCCGACGTCTACGTCCACCCGTCAGGCCTCTACGAGTGGGACGCCTGCGCCCCGGCCGCCGTGGCTACCGCCGCCGGTCTAGACGCCAGCGGTCTTGACGGCACGACCCTCACGTTTAACAAACCCCGCCCCGTCGTGCCAGGCTTACTCATCTGCCGGCCGGAATACACCGGGCGGGTACGGTCCGCCCTCCGCTGGTAGGGGTCCCACGCTGTCTTAGCCCACTAGGCGGGTAAGCAGATCGTCTACCAGGACGGCCAGGTGATCCCGGTCGCCGTCATTAACCAGCACGTGGTCGGCCACCGCCCGCCGTTCGGCGTTGGTGGCCTGGGCGGCCATCCGGGACCGGACGTCGTCGGGAACCATGCCCCGTCCTACCAGGCGATCCATTCGCAACTCGGGATCGGCTTCCACCACGACCACCTCGGTGTAACCCCGGCCGTCGGCTAGCCGACCGAGGTCGCTCTCCACCAGCACCGCCATGTCCAGCACCACCAGATCAGGTGGATCCTCGGCCAGAGCATCCAGTCGGCGGAGGATTTCCCGGTCTATGACCGGATGGCTGATGGCCTCCAGGTCGGTCAGGCGACCCTTAGAGGAGAACACCACTTCGGCCAGAGCTCCACGGTCAACAGCCCCATCAGGCCCGAGAATGCCGTCACCGAACTCGGCCACCACAGCGTCACGGACCTCCCGGAGGGTGAGGACGTGACGTCCCAGGGCGTCGACGTCGATGACCACCGCACCCCTTTCTGCCAGGAGGGTGGCCACTGTGGACTTCCCGGCGCCAATGCCCCCGCAGAGGCCTACGACCTTCACGCGAACCGTGGGGCTGTCAGACGGCCGGGGTGATAAGGCCGTAGTGGCCGTCGAAGCGCCGGTAGAGGACCTGGCCCCTGCTGGTGTCCGGCTCGGCGAAGAACACGAACGGCTCGTCGCCCTCGTCCAGCAGCACCTCAGCCTCGTTCAGGGGCAGGTGATTCAGGACCAGGGGTGCCGGATGTATGGGAGGCCTGGTCCGACCCGGAAGGGCCTCGCCGTCCACGCGGGGAACCACGCGCAACCCGGAGTCACCGTTGCGGTACACCACCCGGTCGATGCCGTGGTCGGCGTCCAGGTATAGGTAGAAGCCGTGGTCCAGGAGGTCCATCTCGTCTGCGGCCTCCTCGACGCTCATCGGACGCATGGCCAGCGACTTGTGGCGGACCACCATCCGGTCGTCGACGGGGAGGTCCGCGTAGCCCGGGTGGGCCGGGGCCGGCTCGGGCTCCGACTCGCGACGCCGGTCTTCCAACCGCTTGCGGTGGCGCCTCAGGCGTCGGCTGAGGCGTTGGTCCAACTGGTCGATGGCCTCGGGCATGGTGTCGGCCGAGGCGTGGGCCCGCACGGCGACACCGTTCAGATCCAGGGTGGCCTCCGCGATGGCCGGCAGGGAGTCGGTGGTCCCGTCGCGGAGCCGTAACTTGACCACCGCCGAAAGCACGGGTTCGTGCCCCAACTCGCACAACGCCCGGACCTTTCCGATCGCATAGTCCCGATCGCCGAACTCCACCGGTCCCCGGCTGAGCAGTTCGACTTCACAGACGGCATGTGGCTTCGTCAAGCCTCCCCCTTCGTGTGTCGGCCCCGGCAACCGCGACGGCCGGGTATGTGCCCGCCCATCATGTCGCGTGAGGGCCACACTGTCAGCCCTACACATTGGCGAAACCCGTGGGGTGGGAAACCATCGGGAATCGGCGAGACTTTTCGACCATGGCCTTCCGACTTGGGACTCTGCGCGACGGTCGGGCCGTTCTCCTCGACGACGGTCTGGTGGAGCCGGGCGACGATGCCGTGGCCCAGTGGTGGGACCTTGGACGGCTCACCGACGGCCGCTTGGCTGACCCCATGGACGCCCTCGGCGACCTCCCGACACTGAACGATCTGACGGGCGCCGACGGCAGCCCGGACGGCGGTCCGGACGGGACGGTGGGCCTGGCCGGGTTGGGTCCGGCGGTGCCGCGACCCCGGAGCGTCTTTGGGATCGGCATGAACTATGTGGCCCACGTCGACGAAATGGGCCGGGCACCGTCCGCAGCACCGGTCATCTTCACGAAGTTCTCGTCCTGTCTGGTTGGCCCATCCGACGACGTGGCTGTGGTCGGTGACCGCACCGACTACGAGGTGGAGTTGGTGGCCGTGGTCGGGCGTCGCTGTCGGAACCTGGCCGAGAGCGAGGTGTGGAACGCCTTGGCCGGCGTCACCGTGGGCCAGGACATCTCCGACCGGGCCCTGCAGACGGCGGCCGAGCCGCCCCAGTTCAGCCTGGGGAAGAGCTACGACACCTTCGGTCCGATCGGGCCTGCTGTGGTGTCCGTCGACCTTCTCGCGAACCGTGACGACCTGGCCCTGAGCTGCGCCGTGGATGGCGAGGTCCGTCAGGACAGCCGGACCAGCCGGATGATCGTGGGCGTTGAGCAGCTGGTGTCTTACCTGTCGCAGGTGTGCACCCTGCAGCCCGGGGACCTGGTGTTCACCGGAACCCCGGCCGGCGTGGGAGACCCCCAGGGTCGGTGCCTGAAGCCCGGCCAGCGGATCGACTCCCACATCCAAGGCGTCGGCCACTTGGTCAACCACTGCGTCTGAGCAGGTGACGCCTTCGGCTGGGACGGCCGTCGTCCGAGATTCCTAGTCCAGGCGTACCGGGGTCGACACCTCATCGAAGAAGTCTCCACCCTTATCGTCGACCACGATGAAGGCGGGGAAGTTCTCGACCTCGATGCGCCACACGGCCTCCATGTCTAACTCCGGGTAGTCGAGAACCTCGACCTGACGGATGGAGTCCAGAGCTAGGCGGGCCGCCGGACCGCCGATCGATCCGAGGTAGAAGCCGCCGTGGCGGGCGCACGCCTCGGTGACCTGCCGCGACCGGTTTCCCTTAGCCAGCATGACCAGGCTGGCCCCGGCGGCCTGGAAGCGGTCCACGTAGGAGTCCATGCGGCCGGCGGTCGTCGGGCCGAATGACCCCGAGGCGTAGCCCTCAGGTGTCTTAGCCGGTCCCGCGTAGTAGATGGGGTGGTCCCGGAGGTAGTCGGGGAGGGGCTGTCCGGCGTCCAGCAACTCGGCCATCCGGGCGTGGGCGATGTCGCGGGCTACGACCAGGGTCCCGGTCAGGGACAGCCGGGTCTTGACCGGGTGCTGTGACAGCTCGTTGCGGATGGTGTCCATGGGTTGGTCGAGGTCGATAGGCACCACGGTGGCCGACAGGTCCTCGTCGGTGATCTCGGGTAGGAAGCGGGCCGGGTCCTCTTCCAACTGTTCGAGGAAGACGCCGTCGGAGGTGATTTTGCCGAGGGCCTGGCGGTCGGCCGAGCAGGAGACGGCGATGCCGACCGGGTTGGAGGCGCCGTGGCGGGGCAGGCGGACCACCCGGACGTCGTGGCAGAAGTATTTGCCACCGAACTGGGCTCCGATACCGAACCCCCGGGTCATCTCCAAGATCTTTTGCTCCCAGTCCAGATCGCGAAAGCCGTGCCCAGCTTCGCTACCGCTTGTCGGTAGGTGGTCCAGGTAGTGGGCCGAGGCGTACTTGGCCGTGCGAAGGGTGTGTTCGGCCGACGTGCCACCGATGACTACCGCAAGGTGGTATGGCGGGCAGGCCGCGGTACCCAGAGAGCGCAGCTTCTCGTCCAGGAAGGCGGCCAGCCCCTCAGGGTTGAGGAGTGCCTTGGTCTCCTGGAAGAGGTAGCTCTTGTTGGCTGAACCGCCGCCCTTGGCCATGAACAGGAACTTGTAGGCGTCGCCGGCTACTGACTCGATCTCGATCTGGGCCGGCAGATTCGTACCCGTGTTCTTCTCGGTGAACATGTCCAGGGGTGCCAACTGCGAGTAGCGCAGGTTGGAGGTCAGGTAGGTGTCCTGGACGCCTTGGGAGATGGTCTCCCGGTCGTTCCCACCGGTCAGGACCAGTTCGCCCTTCTTGGCCGACACGATGGCCGTTCCAGTGTCCTGACAGGACGGGAGCACTCCGCCGGCCGCGATGCAGGCGTTCTGCAGCAATTCCCGGGCTACGAAGCGGTCGTTGGCCGACGCCTCGGGGTCGTCCAAGATGGCCGCCACCTGGGCTAGGTGCTCGGAGCGCAGCAGGTGGGCGATGTCGCGCATGGCGGTCGCCGTCAGCAGGCGGATGGCCGCCGGGTCGACCTCCAGGAAGGCCCGACCGCCCGGTCCCTCGACGGTTCGGACGCCTTCGGCGGTGAGCAGTCGGAAGTCAGTGGCGGCGTAGGGGTCGTCCAGCAGTGGCAGCAGATCGGTGTAGGCGAACTCGGGGGTGTCGCTCATAGCTCCAACCTAACGGTCGCGGTTCTTCGGAACCCTCGACTTTGACCGGAGGCCGTAGTGAGCGCTGGCGCCTCAGGCAGCCAGGTCAGCCACGATCGGCATCCAGAAGTCGGCGCCGTGGTCGCCTCCAAGCGCGTAGAACATCATGCGATCGACGCAGTCGCCGTAACGGGCCCGGATTTCTGCAGCCACCTTGTCGGGTTCTGCGACGACAGCAAATGCGTCGAGCATCTCGTCGTCGATGAGATCGCCCATGGCTTGCCACTCGCCCCGCTTAGACATGGCGTTGAGGTCGCCGTGGAGGCCTTCCCAGCCGTGGATCTCAAGCACGCCCAGGTAGGCGGGAGTCGAGGCGTAGAAGGCGATCTGCTGGCGGATACCCGTGGCAGCCTTCGCCATGGTCTCCTCGTCGGGGCCGGTGACCACAAAACCGGGGCCGATGATCTCGAAGTCGTCCATCGTGCGTCCGGACTTCGCTAAGCCGGCTTCGATCCTGGGCAGGGTGACCTCGCGCAGGTACGTCTCGGTGGAGAAGGCGTGACAGATCAGGCCGTCGCAGACCTCACCGGCAACCTCGGACATGAGCGGTCCGACCGCTGAGATGAACACTTTGGGCGGGCCGCATTCGTTGGGGCCGGGGTTGAAGAACGGCGTCATCAGGGTGTGGGTGTAGAAGTCGCCGCGGAACGCCAGCTTCGTGCCGTTGTTCCAACAGTCCCAGATGGCCTGCATGGCACTCACGAACTCGCGCATCCTTGCCGCCGGCTGCGACCACTCCATCGAGAATCGCTTGGTGATGTGCGGCCGGATTTGGGTACCGAGCCCCATGATGAAACGGCCGCCGCTGTAGCGCTGCAGGTCATGGCCAATCTGGGCGAGGATCATGGGGTTGCGGGCGAAGGCCACGGCGATCGCGGTACCCAACTCGAGGCGTTCGGTGTGCTCGGCGGCGATGACGTGCGGCAGGAAGGGGTCATGGCTCGTCTCGGCGGTCCAGGCGCCGGCATAGCCCTCGTCCTCGAGGCGCTTCGCCGACGCTCCGATGGAGGCAAGTCCGCCGGACAGGGAAGTGGGGTTCGCGGCGCCGAGTCCGCCGTCGATCTTCATGCGCCGACGGTAGCGGTGGGGTAGGGCACCGCTAGCGTCCGGCCGACCATGGAACTGCTCCTCATCCGGCACGCCCTTCCGACAACCGTGGACAACCGGGACACCGGCCGGGAGGCCGACCCCGACCTGTCGGACCTCGGTCGACGCCAGGCGGCCGCGCTGGCCGACTGGTTGTGTACCGGCCCGACGGCCGAGCCGGTCGACGCCGTGTACGCCAGCCCGAAGGCCCGGGCCGTCCAGACCGTGGCCCCGCTGGCCGAGCGCCTGGACCTCGAGGTGGTCATCGAACCGCTGGTCAACGAGTACGACGCCGGCGAGCCGGAGTACGTTCCCATGGAGCGCCTCCGGGCCTTAGGGGACCCCCGGTGGGGCGCCATCATGGCCGGTGAGGACCTGGACGATCCGGAGGCCTTCCGGGACCAGGTGGTGATCGGGATGGAGCGGATCATCGCCGCCAACCCGGGACGGACGGTGGCTGTGGGGTGCCACGGGGGCGTGGTAGCCGCCTACCTGTCCCACGTGTTGGGCACCGACCGGGTGATGTTCTTCGAGGCCCGGTACACGGCGATCAGTCGGGTGGCCGCCTCGTCGTCGGGTCACCGCAGCTTGCGATCGGTGAACGAGCTGGACCACCTGCGGCTGGCGGGCATACCGTTGAGCGACGTCTGAGCCGACCGGGTGACCGGGCCCCGTCGGTCAGCGGGACAGGTCGGACAGGTTCCGGAAGTGGTCCAGGGCCGACGGGTTGGCCAGGGCCTCGAGGTTGGTGACCTCCCGACCCTCGACCACAGCCCGGACGGCCAGCTCTACCAGCTTCCCGGAGCGGGTTCGGGGCAGTTCTGGAACCTCCACGATCACCGCAGGGACATGCCGGGGCGAGGCTCCTGTCCGGACGTCGGCGCGGATTCGGTCTCGGAGCTCGTCGTCCAGGGTGACGCCGTCGGTGGTGACCACGAACAACACCACCCGGGTGTCGCCGTCCCATTCCTGACCGATGACCAGGGCCTCCTCCACGTCGGGGTGCTGCTCCACCCGGCGATAGATCTCGGCCGTGCCGATGCGCACGCCGCCCGGGTTCAGGGTGGCGTCCGAGCGGCCGTGGATGATGAAGCCCCCCTCTAGGGTCCGTTCTGCGAAGTCGCCCTGGTGCCACAAGCCGGGGAAGAGGTCGAAGTAGGTGGCGTGGTAGCGCCGGTCGTCGGGGTCGTCCCAGAACCCCAACGGCTGAGACGGAAAGGCCGACCGACACACCAGCTCGCCGCGTACCCCTGGTCCGACCGGGAGACCGGACCCGTCGACTACGTCCATGTCCATGCCCAGCACCGGGCCCTGGATCTGTCCGGCGTGGACTGGGCCGGTCGGCTGGCCGCCTACCAGGCAGCCGCACAGGTCGGTTCCACCGGAGATGGAGGCCAGGTGGACGTCGGCCTTCCAGTCGGCGTACACGTGGGCGAACCCCTCGTGGCTGAGCGGGCTGCCAGTTGAGCAGATTGTGCGGATCGTGCCCAGGTTGTGGGTGTCGACGGGCCGGAGTCCGGCCCGAGCCACCGAGTCGATGAACTTGGCCGAGACCCCGAAGAGGTTGATGCCACAGTCGTCGGCCAGGTCAAACAGCCGGTTGCCGTCGGGGTGGAAGGGCGATCCGTCGTAGAGCACCAGGGTGGCGCCGGTAGCCAGGCCGGAGGCCAGCCAGTTCCACATCATCCAGCCAGCCGTCGTGAAGTAGAAGACGCGGTCTCCGGGACGGACGTCGCACTGCAGGCGGTGCTCCACCAGGTGCTTGAGCAGGATCCCACCGGCCCGGTGCACGATGCACTTGGGCCGACCGGTCGTGCCCGAGGAGTACAGGACGTAGAGGGGATGATCGAACGGCAGATTCGCGAACCGGACGGTGTCCGGGCCGTGGGGCGACAGGAACTCCTCAAGAGTGACGGCGCTGCCGGGCAGGGGGCCGGACGGCGGCCCCGGCCCGGGGACCACCACAACCCGTCGGAGGTCGACCAGCCCGTCGGCCACCTGGACCAGCCGGTCGGTCATGTCGTGGTGGCGACCGGCGTAGTGGTAGCTGTCGGTGGCGAATAGGACCACCGGTCGGATCTGGCCGAACCGGTCTAAGACCCCGTCGATTCCGAAGTCGGGCGAGGTGGACGAAAAGACGGCGCCGATGGACGCCGCGGCCAGCATCACGGCGTACACCTCGGGCACGTTGGGCAGCCAGGCGACGACCCGGTCGCCCGGTTCCACGCCGAGTTCCAGGAGAGCCTGCTGCAAGCGCGACACCAGGTCGTGGAGTTCCCGCCACGTGACATCTCTACGGGTGCCGTCCTCGCCGCGGGCCATTATCGCCGGATCGTCGCCACTCCGCGACAGGAGGTTCTCGGCCACGTTCAGGTGTCCGTCGGGGAAGAACCGTGCCCCGGACAGGTTCGTGGCGTCGCCTCCGACGGTTCGACCGCCTGGGTCACCCACCACTCCTAGGTGCTCCCAGACGGCGGCCCAGAACTCGCCCGGCCGATCGATCGACCACCGGTGGAGGTCGTCGTAGCCGCCAGCTACGCCGACCGACATCCGGAAGGCCTCGATCTGGGAGGCGGACCGGCGGTCGGTGTCCGGGGTCCAGAGGGGGTTGGCCATGGTCTCCGGAGACTAGGGCGGGCACGCCGGCTGGGAACCCGATGGGTCAGACTGCGGCCATGGAGGACGAGGTGGTTCCGGTGGACGGGGCACGTGGGAGGTGGTTTGAGGAACTGCCCGTCGGACTGGTAGTCCGCCACGCCCTTTCTCGGACGGTGACCGAGGCCGACAACACCTTGTTCTGCGCCCTGACCCACAACCCTCAGCCACTGCACCTGGACGCCGAGTTTGCTGCCAGCACCGAGTTCGGCCAGCGCCTAGTCAACAGCCTGTTCACCCTGGGTCTGGTGGTCGGGGTCAGCGTGGCTGATACCACCCTGGGGACCACGGTGGCCAACCTGGGATTCGAGGAGACGACGTTCCCAGCTCCGGTGTTCCTGGGCGACACCCTGCACGTCGAGACCGAGGTGATGGCGGCTCGCGGGTCTCGTTCCCGGACCGACGCCGGGATTGTGGCTTTCGAGCACCGAGCCCACAACCAGCGCGGCGAACTGGTGTGTCGGACGCGACGCAACGCCCTGATGCGCCGTCGCCCCTGACGTGACCCCGATCCCCGTTCTCACGGATTCCCGGTAGGGCCTCGCTGGCGTAGGCTCGGCGACCGTGCCTGAGGACCACCCCGCCGCCGTCTCGTCGTCGGACGGGCAGTCACTCGGACGGGGTCACAACCACGGGGTAGTTGATGACCTGCACGTAACCGTGGGACGGCGTCTCCGGGCCTCCGGGATGCGCTACAGCCGGTCCCGCTTTGCCGTGGTTGAGGTTCTGGCTGACGCCGGTCGACCGGTCACCCTCCGTGAGATCCTGGTCGTAGACGGTGGGCGACGTCTGGCCCAGAGCTCGGCCTACCGGAACCTCGCCGAGCTGGTGGACGTGGGGGCCGTCCGACGGGTGGACGCCGGCGACGACCGGGCGCGCTTCGAGCTTCACGAGTCGCTCACCGGGCACCACCACCACCTGGTGTGTGACGTCTGCGGCCGAGTGGAGGACTTCCGGGTTCCGGACGAGTTTGAGCGGCAGGTAGCCGCCCTGGTCGACGTGGCCGAGGGCGGGGGCTTCCGGGTGGACGCCCACCGCTTTGACATGCTCGGCCGGTGCGCCGACTGTCGGTGAGCTGCCGACGCCGGAGGTCCGGCGAGTGTTCCTGAAGCGCCCGGCCGCCCGGGTTGTCCTCCTCGACCGGGAGGGGCGGATCTTCCTCGTCAACGCCGAGGATCCGCTCGACCCGTTCAAGCCGCCGTGGTGGGAGATCCCGGGTGGTGGCATCGACTGGGGTGAGGACAGCGCCACAGCAGCAGCCCGGGAACTGGTCGAGGAGACGGGTATCGAGGAGGTGGAGATGGGTCCGATCATCTGGACCCAGCACGTGCAGTTCACCTTCGGTGGGTACTTCTTCGACAGCCACGAGAAGATCCACGTGGCGTGGTGTGACGGCGGTGACTACCGGCCCCGGCACCTAGAGGCCCTGGAGGCCGCGGCCTTCCGGGGAGCGCGCTGGTGGGCCCTAGACGACCTACTGGCCTCTGACGAGCCAGTGCTCCCGGCCCTACTGCGCGAGCACCTGAGTCCCATCGTGGCCGGGAATCTGCCCGTCGAACCGATCGACATCTCGCCGGAACCCCTCGACTGACCGGTCGATAAGACAGGCCGGGGTGGTCAGGCCAGGGACTCCAGCCCGCCCCAGGCCAGTCGGGCGGCCAGGGCAGCCATCTCCTCGGCCGATCGAGTCCGACCCTCGTGCATCCAGTGACGGATCATGCCCTCGGACATCCCGTTGATGCCCGCCGCCATGGCCAGCGCCGATCGGTGGTCCACGACCCGGATGAGGCGGGTCAGGTACTCGGCGAACGAGTCCCGAACCTGACGGGCGTCTCGTCGAAACTCGGGGTCTACGGCCAGGCTCGAGCCGTAGAGCACTGAGAAGGCGGCTGGGCGCTCGTCGAAGAAGTGGAAGAAGGCCCGGAAGCCGGCCTCCACTTGACGCCGCGGCGTCTCTTCCGCCTCAGCGGCCTCGATGGCCCGCATCAGCCTGTCGCCTGTTTCGGTCAGGAGGACCTCGAACAGGTCGTGCTTCGACACGAAGTGCTGGTAGAGCACCGGCTTGGTTACGCCGGCCTCCGAGGCCAGGGCGTTCATGGACGTGTCGTGGTAGCCGTGGCGGGCGAAGACCTCGAGGGCGACATCCAGGATCTGGCGACGACGCTCGGCGGCCGGCAGGCGTGTCTGGGTGGCCGTGACGGTCATCAGGGGCCTGGGAGCTGGTCGACGATTGTTGACACACTGTGACGGTAGACACACTGACGGCCAATGGGAGAAGCCGGGCGGGGAAAACCCCCTTGGGCACCTGGCAGGGGTCGGTCAGTGCCTGCGGTCCGTGCCCCGATCCTCATCGTCGGCGGCCCGCACTGCGTAGTGGAGGACAATGGCCGGGGCCAGCACGACAGATCCGGCGACCAGCAGCACCACCAGGCTGGTGGCCACGCGGCCCGAGAACCCAGAGGCCAGCCCGGCGGCGAAGATAACCAGGGAGGCGGCGAACGCCAGGTAGCCAAGCCGTTGGCCCAGCCGGGCCAGGCGTCGGAGGGAGTCGCGCCGGACCAGCATCGGATCGAGGGGCTGTGACGGGGAGTCGGGTGGGGAGGTCACGGGAGCCAGCCTGCCTCAGCTAGTAGGGATTCCAGCCCTTCGGCCATCCGTCTGGTCGACAGTTCTTCGACCGCCACCTCCCGGTTGTGGGCCAGCAGAGTTTCCCGCTGGTCGGCCGGTGAGGCCAGCCAGTCCCGGAGGGGTTCCGGGTCGCTGGCGTCGAACCAGGCGAATCCCAGAGCCCGCAACTCATCAGCCACCGGGTAGTCGCCGACGGCCACCGGCCGTCGGGCCAGGGCGGCCTCGACCGGTGGGTTGCCGAAGCCCTCCCAGCTAGACGGGAAGGCCACTACATCGGCCGCTGCGTAGAGGTCGGACCGGTTGGCGTGCGAGGCGTGGATAACCGGACAGCGGGCGGCCGCCAGTTCCCGTGCCAGATCGGGTCCGTAGCCGTCTTCGGCCGGTCCGGAGAGCCAGTAGGTGGCGTCCAATGACTCGGCGAGGGTCACGGCACGGCCTACCGCCTTGCGGGGAATGGCCCGAACCGGATGGACCACCAAGCGGTCGTCGGCGCCTAGCCCCAGTCGGTCCCGGGTGGCCTGGTGGTCGCCGAGGGGAGGGTCCGGGTCGAACCCGTTGCGGATGGTGGTGGCGGCGATTCCCCGTTCGGCCAGGTCCCGGCGGGTCAGGTCGTTGACTGTGACGTGGCGCCACGCCGGGTCATCCGGTGGTAGGTCAGTCACGTGGGCGAAGCGGGTCCGCTGCCACGGGAGGTCGTGGTGGTGGAGGACGGCCGGCCGGCCCCGGAGAACCCCGGCCAGGACGCGGGCGGCAGACGGGTTCAACGGGAGAGAGCACAAATTTTCTACCACCACCAGGTCGGTTCCACGTAGGACCTCAACCAGCCGGTCGGCTTTCGGCGGGCCGGAGGCACCTACGCTCAGGCCTTCCACCAGGGTCAGTGGCCGGTCATCGTCCCAGCCCGGCTCCACCGCACCGGCCAGGAAGTCCACCCCGAATCCCAGCCCGGCGAGCGCGTTAGCCCAGTTCCGTGCTACGACCGAGACCCCGTCGGTCGGGCCAAAGCGGAAGGAGACAATGGTGCAGCGAGGCATGGGGCTCCCGGTCCTCCCAGACCCGTCCGACGGCGACCTCCGGGCCGTTGTGCAACGGGTGCTCGACGACCACTGGGTGCCGGAAGGGTACGCAGCGCCCAACACGGGGGTCTACCCGTGGCAGTGGCTGTGGGACTCGTGCTTCCACGTGCTTATCTGGCGGGCGCTCGGCGACCGGGACCGGGCCCAGCGGGAACTGGCCGAGATGTTCCGTCCGCAGGGACCCTCCGGCTTTGTGCCCCACGTGAACTACGTCCGGTCGCCGGGGTTTCACGAGGACCTGTGGGGGCGGAGGGACGGCTCGGCAATCACCCAACCGCCAATGTACGGCCACGCGGTGGCCGAGCTCGTCCGGGCTGGCTGGCCACCGGACGACGAGGTGGTGGCCTTTGCGGTCTCGGGACTGCGGTTCCTGCTAGAGCACCGGGCCCGCGACGGGAACGGGCTCGTCCTGGCATGCCACCCCTGGGAGACGGGTACCGACGACTCCCCCCGCTGGGACGACCGGTGCCCGGACGGCTTTGACCGGTCCCGCTGGGCGTCGGTCAAGGACCGCTTGGTGTCCACCATCGAGACCGGCTCCGACGGCGAGCCCCTTCACAACCCGGTGTTCCCGGTGGCCCCGACGGGCTTCAATGCGCTCATCGCCTTCAACGCCCGGGAGCTGGCCGCCGTGGTCGACGATGCCGGGCTGGCCGAAGAGGGCGACCAGCTGGCCGCCGCCCTGGTCGATCGGTGGTCCGAGGAGGCCGGAACCTGGGTGGACGCCGGTCCGACGGCCGACGGCTCGGGTCGGGTACGGACCCTGGACGCCCTTCTCCCGCTCCTCGTCGACGACGAGCCTGGTCGGGCGGCGACCGTGGTCGACCAACTCCTGGACCCGAGAGCCTTCGGAGGTCCGGCCGGTCCGGCTGGCGTGCATCGGGCCGAGCCGACCTTCAACCCGGATGCCTACTGGAGGGGCCCGGTGTGGCCCCAGCTGGCCTACCTGGTGGTCCTGGCCGTAGAGCGGCACTCGCCGACCGCCGCCGCCCACCTTGCCCGGACCACGGTGGCTGGGGCGTGGGCGTCGGGGCTAGCCGAGTATTGGAACCCGGACACCGGAGCGGGTCTTGGTGCCGTCCCGCAGTCCTGGTCGGGCCTGGCTCTGGTGCTGGCCGAGCGGCGTTAGCGGCGAGAGTCCCGGGCCGAGCCGACCATCTCGCCGCCGTCCTCGACCATCAGGTAGCAGTGGATGCCTCGGAACCGGGCCTCCTCGTGCTCGAAATCGGTTCTCGACGGGGTGAGGTAGCCCAGCTCCAGCTCGGAGAGCTCGTAGATCTGGCCCACGAAGGCGGCAAAGGCGCCATAGCACTCGGCCCGGGCGTAAGCCTCCATCTCGCTGTCTCCGGGCCACGGTGCCCCGGCTCGGGCCGGGTGGTCGGTCCGGAGGTACACCTCGTGCTGGTGAGGGCCCTCGCAGGGCACCCGGGTGTCGATCTCGACGTGCCGCTCGTTTTGCACCCAGGAGTACCGGTTAAAGCAGGTTCCGTCGGCTAGGTCGTGCAGGTTGACCACGTCGCCTACCCAGTCAGGTATGCCCTCGTCGGCCAGGGTAGGTCGGGCCTCCACGATCGACGTGGTGGCCACCGCCGGCCCCGCTGCCGGAGGGGCCGGGGCGGTGCCGTCCTCGGAGCAGGCGCCAGCGAGCAGGAGGACGGCCGTCATGGTGGCCGCCGGGAGCCGTTGTTGAGCGGACCGGGGCATGGGCATGGGGTCAGGGTACGGCCGACCGGTACCGTGACGGGGTGCCGGTGGTCGAGTTGCGTGGGACGGTGGCGCTGCTGGGGAACTTCCCCGCGCTGGCCGGGGTGGATCTGACGGTCCGGGCCGGCGAGACGGTGTTAGTCCGGGGCCCCAACGGGGCCGGGAAGACCACCCTGCTTCGCCTATGCGCCGGCCTAATCCGGCCCGAATCCGGGTCGGCCACCGTGCTGGGCCATGACCTGGTCATGGAGCGTCGGGCGGCCAGGCGTCGGGTGGCCCTCCTGGGACACGCCAATGGGCTCTACGACGACCTCACCGTCGTACAGAACATGCGCTTCTGGGCCCGGGCAGCTGGCCTCTCGTCCGGCGAGGCAAGTCAACGGACGGCTTCGGCGCTGGACCGTCTAGCAGTCGCCAGGCGACTCCACGACCAGCCGGTCCACACCCTCTCGGCCGGCCAGCGTCGCCGGACCTCGCTGGCCGCCCTAGTCGTCCGACGACCGGAACTCTGGCTGTTGGACGAGCCCCATGCGGGGCTGGACCAGGCCGGCCGGGACGTGGTTGACGCTCTGGTGAGCGACGCGGTAGCCGCCGGGGCCACTGTGGTGGTGTCGTCTCACGAGCTGGAGCGGGTGGCCGCCCTCTCGCCCCGGGTGGTGACCGTGTCCGGTGGGATGGTGGTGGACGACACCGCCGGCGGGCATGGGCGGCCGGCCGATGGTTGACGTACGCCGGTTCCTGGGTGACGTTCGGCTGGTTGCCGGCCGCGATCTACGGATCGAGGCCCGTTCCCGGGTGGTCGCCGCCCAGGTGGTGCCCTTCGCTCTACTGGTCCTGGTCCTGTTTGGCTTCGCCCTAGATGCCGACCAGCGCACCCTAGGTACCTTCGCTCCGGGGCTGTTCTGGGTGGCCGTCCTCCTCAGCGCCCTGCTGGCCGTCCACCGGTCAGCGACACTGGAGCAGTCGGACGGGACGCTGGACGCATTGCGCATGTCCGGCTTGGCGCCGCTAGCCCTGTTCCTGGGCAAGGCGGCGGCTGTGTTCGTGCAGCTTCTGGCCCTCGAGGCGGTACTGGTCGGGGGGCTCTTGGTGTTCTACGGCGTCGAGGTGGACGACCCCGCCCTGTTGATAGTGGCCGGTGTGCTGGCCGGGGCCACGGTGGCCGCCGCCGGTACCCTCTACGGCGCGCTGGCCTCGGGTCTCGGGGTGCGGGAGACCCTCCTGCCCATCCTGTTGCTCCCGGTTCTGGCGCCGGTGCTGATCGCAGCCACCCGTGCGTTCGACGACGCCCTGGGGGTCGCGGCGGTGGACGGATGGGCCTGGACCGGGCTGCTGGCCGCTACCGCTTTGGTCGCCACCGTGGTCGGCGCCCTGGCCTACGGCGCGTTGATCGAGGACTGACCGGGAGCGCCCATGGCCGGACCAGACGAGCGACGAGACGGAACCGGGTCCCGCGGCTCGCGGCTGCTGGGCGCCGGGGCGTTGCTCGGCATTGTGGCGCTGGTCGTCCTGGCCTTCGTGGCAACCGACGCCGACGTGCGTATCCACCCCACGACCGGTGAGGAGTTCGGACAGTTCGATGCCGTACGGATGCTTTACCTGCACGTTCCGATGGCTGTGCTTATGTACGCCGCCTTCGTGGTTTGTGCCGTGGCCAGCGTTGGGGTGCTGTTGCGCCGCACGGCCTGGTGGGATGTCATGGCCTACGCAGCGGGTGAGGTGGGCACGGTGCTGTGTGGCCTGGTCCTGGTGACCGGCTCCATCTGGGGCCGACCAGTCTGGAACACCTGGTGGGAGTGGGGCGACGTACGCCTCATGACCACTCTGGTCCTCTTCCTGTTGTTTGTCGGCTACCTGGCGTTGCGTCGCACCACCGCTGACCCCCGCCTCCAGGCCCGGAGGGCGGCCGTGGTGGCCCTGGTGGCCGTCCTGGACATCCCGCTCATCAACCGCTCGGTGGCCTGGTGGGAGAACCGGACCCTCCACCAGCAGTCCACCCTGGCCGAGTTCAAGATCGAGGACCTTACGCTGTTCACCCTCATGTTCGGCTTCCTGGTCTTTGGCCTTGTGGCCTGGTGGCTGCTTGTCCACCGGTTCCGGGTGGGATGGCTGGAACAGGCGGCGATCGACCACGACGTGGCGACGGCCCTGGCCGAGCGCCGGTCCGAAACCTCGGCCACCGACCTGGACGCCGCGGTCGGCCGCCGGAACGATGGGGAAGACACGGTATGACCCACGTGGGCTATCTGGTGGCTGGGTGGGGCATCTCGCTGGTCGTGTTGGGCGGTTACGCCTTCGGCCTGGTACGTCGCGGTCGACGGTTGGCGCCCCGGGTTCCCGTGGACGGACGTCGCTGGATCGACTCGTCGGGGTCCGACCGTGGTTGACGATCTCGGACCACGGTCGGCTCCCCTCGACCTGACCCCTGAGCCGACACGGCCGGTGGTCCGGACCCGGCGTCCTGGGGCGATGCTCCTACTCCTGGGAGTGGTGGCCGCCGTGGTCTTCGTGCTACTGCGTTCCCTGGGCGACGCCTCCCTGTTTTTTTACGAGGTCTCCGAGGCGGTCGAGCTGCGGTCTGAGCTCGGCGACGACCGGTTCCGGGTGGTGGGCACCCCGCAGCCCGGCCTAGTGGAGGGCGAGTTGGGGGGCGAGGCGGCGGTCGTCTTTACCCTGTGCGCCGGTGACGTCCTGGCCGACGTGGTCCACCTGGGTGACCCGGCTGAGCTCTTCCAGCCCGGAGTGCCGGTGGTGCTCCAAGGGGCCTGGAAGGCCGGAAGGCCCCCGGACCTGACCGGGCTGGACGGGGCGGCCGACGACGGCTGGTTCCTGCGGACGGACCACATGGTGGTCAAGCACGACAACGACTACCGGTCCGACGGCGCCCAGCTGGCTCCCTGCGGGACGGTCGGTTGAACGCCACCCTCGGCACGCTCTTCGTCGCCCTCGGCCTGTCCGCCTCGGTGGTCGGAGTGGTGGTGGTGGCCTACGGCCTGGCTACCCGTAACCCAGCCCTGGTCGCGCGTTCCCGGGTGGCCGTGGGATTCCTGGCCGTAGCCGCCGTGGGCCAGGTGGCGGCCATGGAGCGTGCGCTCATCACCCGGGACTTCACGGTGGCCTTCGTGGCCGAGCACGGCAGTCACCGGACGCCGGCTCTGTTCAACGTGGCCACTCTGTGGTCGGCCCTCGAGGGATCGATCCTCTTGTGGGTCCTGGTCCTCGTGGGCTACGTAGTCCTGGTGGCTAGGCGGTTCCGCGACCGCCTGGACGACCCGATGGTGGGGTGGACCCTCCTGGTCCTGTTCGCCGTCTGTGCCTTCTTCTTCCTGCTCCTGGCCGGGCCAGCCCATCCGTTCGGCCGGTTCAGCCCATGGCCGGGCTACGACGGACCGGGTCCCAACCCGCTCCTCCAGAACCACGTCCTCATGGCTTTCCACCCGCCGGTCCTGTACCTGGGATACGTGGGCTTCACGGTGCCGTTCGCGCTGGCTGTGGCGGCCCTGGCCACTGGACGCCTTGGCGAGGGCTGGCTACTGGAAGCCCGGCGGTGGACCTTGGTCGCTTGGGGGTGCCTCACTGTAGGAATCCTGTTGGGGGCCTGGTGGTCCTACGAGGTCTTGGGCTGGGGCGGCTACTGGGCGTGGGATCCGGTGGAGAACGCCTCCTTTCTGCCCTGGCTGACCGGGACGGCCTACCTGCACTCGGTCATGGTTCAGGAGCGGCGGGGGATGCTTCGGGTCTGGAACCTGTCCCTACTTTGTGCCACGTTCTCGTTGACCATCCTCGGGACCTTCATCACCCGGTCGGGGGTCCTGGATTCCGTGCATGCCTTCACCGAGTCGGCCATCGGGCCGCTCCTGCTCGGCTTCTTTGCCGCCGTGGTGGCGACCACCGTGGGCCTAATCGCCTGGCGGGGCGACGAGCTCCGCACGGTGGGGTCGATCGACTCTCCGGTGTCACGCACCGGGGCCTTCCTGGCCAACAACCTGCTGTTCGGGGCCTTCGCCTTCGTGGTGCTCCTGGGCACCGTCTTTCCGCTGCTGGTGGAGGCGGCTCAGGGGAACCGGATCTCGGTCGGCAACCCGTACTTCGAGCGGATGACCATGCCAATCGGCTTCGCCCTGTTATTCATGATGGCGGTAGCCCCGGCACTGCCGTGGAGCCGCACCTCGGCTGACATGCTCTCGGTGCGCCTCCGGTGGCCGGCGGTGGCAGGGGCGGGGGCCATGCTGGCCGGCGTCCTGCTGGGCAGCCGCGGCTGGGCACCCACCCTGGCTGTCGGCCTGGCCGGCTTCGCCGTGGGAGGCGCTGTTCGGCAACTGCTCCTGGCCGTGGGAGCCCGGGGTCTCAGGGGCCTGATGGGCCGGTCCAGCGGAGGCATGGTCGTCCACATAGGGGTGGCCGTGGTGGCTGTGGCCTTCGCCTGCTCCTCGGCCTTCGTTCGCCAGGCCGAGTTTCGGTTCACCGATCCGGGCGATCGGGCCTCGTTCGCCGACCATGAGTTGGTCTTTGACGGCGTGGCCACCGTGCAACTTCCCGAGAAGACTGAGGTCCGAGTGGCTGTGCTGGTCGACGGGCACCGCTACCTACCGGCCATCAGCGCCTTCCCGTTCGGAGGCCAAACAATCGGCACGCCGGCTACCAGGTCCACGTTGCGCGACGACCTCCAGTTGGCGGTGTTGGCCGTGCCGGACGAGGAGTCCTCAACCACCGTTGTCCGGGTCACCGTGCAGCCCTTGGTGATGTGGCTGTGGGTTGGTGGGGCAGTGATGGCGGTGGGGACGGCCCTGGCCGCCGTCCCGACGGGCCGACGCCGCGACGAGGTTGACGTGCCATCGGTCGATGAGGTGGCCTCATGAGCCCGGTGCGGTCGGCGGCTATAGCCGTGGGTCTCGTCCTGGCCGTCCTGGTAGCGGTGTTTGCCACCCGTGACTCCAGCCGGGACCGGATGACCACCCACCTAGTGGGGGGCGTGGCCCCAGCCGTTGTCGGCACGGCGGTGGACGGCTCGACCTGGGACCTGGACGACCATCGGGGCAGGTGGGTGCTCGTCAACTTCTTCTCCACCACCTGCGTACCGTGTATCGAAGAGCATCCGGAGCTGGTGGCCTTCGCCGAGGCCCACGCGTCGGCCGGTGACGTGCGGCTGGTGAGTGTGGCCTTCGATGACCGTCCGGCCGCCGTGGCGGCGTTCTTCGCCGAGAACGGTGGGGGATGGCCGGTACTCGTCACCGATACGGGTCGGATCGCCGTGGACTGGGGCGTGGTGGCCGTGCCCGAGTCATACCTGGTGACCCCCTCGGGCCACGTGGCGGCCAAGGTGGTAGGCGGGGTCGACCGGAACAGTCTGGAGGACCTGCTGGATCAGGTCTCGGCAGGGGCGTCGTGAGGGCCGCATGGTGAGCCGACGCCTGACCTGGCTAGTCGTCCTGGCTGTAGTCGTGGGGAGCCTGGTGGCCGCTGAGCAGGTCGGGCGGCCTCCCCTCACCAACGCCGACCGGGTCCATGCGTTGGCTGGTGACTTCGCCTGTCCAGTTTGTCGTGGACAGTCCCTCGGGGAGTCGGACGTACCGATCGCCCGGACCATCCGTTCGTCCATCCGCACCATGGTCGACGACGGTCGGACTGACGACGAGATCCGATCCGTGCTGGTGGCCCGATTTGGCGAAGACATCGACTACACGCCGGGGGGAGAGGGCCTGACCGGGCTCGTCTGGGTCCTCCCAGTGCTGGCCGGTGGGGCGGCGGCGGTCGGTCTGGGGTTGGCGCTCGTACGGTGGCGGGGGGGACGGTCCGGTGGGCGGCCCCCCCGGCCGTTAGTCGTCGGGGGCGTCCTGCTAGTCGTCGTGGTGGCCGGGCTCCTAGTGGCCCGGACGGCTGGTCAGCGCCCGACGGGTGGGTCGCTCAGCGGTGATATCCGGTCGTCGACCCGCACCCTGCTGGTGGAGGCGGGGGTGGCAGACCCCGAGGAAGCCGTCGTCCTGTACTCACAGGTCCTGGAAGTGCAGCCGTCTAACGCGGAAGCGCTGGCCTACCGCGGCTGGGTCCGTTGGCGAAACGGCGAGGGCCCGTCGGCCCGTTCCGACCTAGACGAAGCAGTGGCTGTCGATCCCGCCTATCCAGACGTCCGGGTGTTCCGGGCCTCCCAGCGCCACGCCGACGGGGACCACACCGGGGCGGCTGCCGACCTGGTTGCCCTCGACGGCCTGGCCGCGCCGCCCATCGTGGGCGACCTGCTGGCTGCCAGCCGACTGCGAGAGCGCATCGCCGTCGGCCTGGCCTCCGACGGCGATCTGCTGGAGGCCCTGGAGGTCCTCGATTCTGGGCTATCGGCCGATCCAGAGAACAGTTCGCTGCTCGCTGAGCGGGGCTGGCTGCTGGTCCTCACCCGGACGCCGGAGCTGGTCCAACGGGGCCTCAACAACCTGGACGAGGCGGTCGCCGTCCAGCCCGGAGACCCGCACGCCCGGGCTTACCGCGCGGTGGCCCTGGCCACGGTGGTCGGGAGGCCCGGTGACGCGACTGCCGACCTAGCGGTGTTCGCCGCGATAGACAGTCCTCCGGCGGACCTAGTGGACCTGCTGGTCGGGATGGGGCTCCTCGGAGGCTGACCCCGGCACCTACCTGGCCCCCGGCTCAAGGGGTGGGGTGGTAGCGGGCGTGGACGATCCGACCACCGCCGATCGTCAGCTCCCACGTGGAGGCGTAGCCGCATTCCTGGCCACCGCTGATCTCTGCGCCATCGGAGACCAGGTCCCGGACCACGTCGAATATCACGTCGGAGTGGCTGCACAGCACTGTCGGCGAGGTCTCGGGATCGGCCGCCAGGTCCCGGATCAGGGTCGTGGTGTTCCGCGATGCCCCCTCGAATAGGTGGTCGACCACCTCGGGCAGAATGCCCAGCCGGGTGCACAGCGGGCCCACCGTCTGGAGGCAGCGGACGGCCCGGCTACTCAGGACGCGGGTCGGTGGCCGATCGGCGAACAGCGCCGACACCAAATCGTCCAACCGACCGGCCTGGGCAGCGCCCCTGGCGTCCAACGGCCGGTCGACGTCCTCGCCAACCCATCGGTAGGGATCGCCGGCCGACCCGTGGCGGATCAGGAGCAGGCTCATCCCGGTCCCCGGAGGTCAGCAGAGATCTCTCGACAAGTGTTCGGGACCCCTCCAGGGTGGACGTGACTGGCGCAAAGGGCGGCCACGGGGCGTGGTGGAGAGGTGGAGGCGTGGCCGAGCTGATGACACTTCACGGTGGCGCGGACCGTCGAACGAGACGTCGCTACGGGCCTAGCCCGTCACGTCGGTGATACAGACGGCGTCGCCCATTGGCAGCGACGACCGCATCTCGGCCGTCGCCTCGCCGTATAGCGTCGAAAGCATCCCTCGGACCAGGCCCCGGTCCACGGCACAGATCACCGGGTGCTCGATAGGGGCGCCCCCGAACGGGCAGTGTTCGGAGACGATACGCAGGCGGTCGTCAGCCGCCCGCTCCGCCCGGGCCGCGAAGCCATGGGCGGTGAGGGCCTCGGCCACCACGTACATCGCCGATTGGAAGGACCGGTGCACCTCGTCGGTCCCGAGGGACTCGGCCATGCTGCGTCCCACCTCGGCGCCCACCTCCTCGGCCATGGCCTCGGCCTGTTCCGAGGGCAGGAGGGCCAGCGCCCGGCCAAGCAGGCTGACTAGGACGGCATCTTGGCGGACCGGCAGCTCCAACGGAATGCCGGGGTCGGAAATCCGGTAGTGCTTGGACGGGCGGCCCGCCGTGGCTCCCTCGGCCCGCTCCACGGCCACCTCCAGGTAGCCGCCGGCGGCCAGCTTGTCGAGGTGGTGGCGGGCCACGTTGGGATGGAGGTCGAAGGCGGCCGCTGCCTCGGCCGCTGTGACCCCGTCGTCGGCCTCTCGGACGTGCAGGTAGATATCACGGCGGGTCGGGTCGCCAAAGGCACCAGTAATCGCGGTGACCGCCGATGAGAACTCGGTGGCCGTGAGGGGGGCCGTGTCCACCCGGCTATTCTACCGAACCCGACTCTCCGGTCGCCCGGCCGGGTCCGCCGGTGGCATCGTGGCTGGTTCCCGGGCGGATGGAGGACGTCGGCAGCCCCGTGGCGGATCCTGTCCGGGGCACGGGAGGAGTATCCGTGCCGGTCACCGAGTCCCAGGTCATCGAGGCCCTGCGCCCTGTCCACGACCCTGAACTGAGGCGCAGCATTGTGGACCTGGGCATGGTCCGCGGGGTTGCTATCGACGGTCTGCGGGTCAACGTGCAGGTCGCCCTCACCGTGCCCGGCTGCCCCCTGAAGGCTGAGATCCAGCAGTCTGTGGACGCCGCCGTGGTGGCTCTCGATGGGGTAGACGCCGTGGGCGTCGACTTCACCGTCATGAGTGATACCGAGCGCGAGGAACTCCGGGAGCGACTGCACGGTGATCCGTCGGCGACCGCGGGGACCAACCCCACCTTCGGGCACTCCGAGGGGCGGTCCGTGCCGTTCGCTGAGGCCAACTCATCCACGCGGGTGCTACTCATCGCGTCGGGCAAGGGCGGGGTCGGCAAGTCGTCGGTCACCACCAACCTGGCCGTGGCCCTGGCCGGTCGGGGCCGGGACGTGGCCGTCGTGGACGCCGACGTCTGGGGCTTCTCCATCCCACGGATGCTGGGCGTGTCCCATGCCCCGACGGTCATCGACGACATGCTCATACCGCCGGAGGCCCATGGTGTGCGCTGTATCTCGATGGGGTTCTTCGCCGAGGAGGACCAGCCGGTCATCTGGCGGGGCCCGATGCTGCACAAGGCCCTGGAGCAGTTCCTCACCGACGTCTACTGGGACGAGCCCGACTACCTACTGGTCGACCTTCCGCCCGGGACGGGCGACATCTCGATTTCGCTGGCCGGCTTCTTGCCCACCGCCGAGATGTACGTGGTCACCACCCCCCAACCGGTGGCCCAGACGGTGGCCCAGCGGGCGGCCTTCATGGCCGAGAAGGTCAACCTCAAGGTCCACGGCGTCATCGAGAACATGTCCTGGTTCACCGGCGATGACGGGACTCGCTACGAGCTGTTCGGCGCCGGTGGTGGAAACTCACTGGCCAAGCGACTGGACGTGCCCCTTATCGGTCAGGTCCCGTTGGTGCCCGAGCTACGCGAGGGTGCCGATCACGGTCGACCGGTAGCCGAAGACCCGACCAGCGAGGCGGGCGCCGTGTTCGCCGAAATGGCCCGGCTGCTGGACGTTGAGATGAAGCCGACGAAGCGTCGGCACAGGGAACTGAAGATCATCTGAGCCGGTCGCCGACCGGTCGGAGCGAACCCGAGGAGGATGAGGGTGGACCTGCGTATTGGGGTGACTAACGCCCCGAAGGAGATCACAGTGGAGTTGGCCGACGACACCGACGTGGACGCCCTACGGGCCGACGTGGACCGGGTGGTCGGTGGCGAGGAAGGGGCCGTGCTGTGGCTCACCGATGTCCGGGGTCGGCAGGTGGGGGTCCCGGCCGACCGGATCGCCTACGTGGACGTGGGCGCCGCCGGATCCGACAACCCGGTCGGCTTCGGCTGATCCGCTGACAGCGAGGGCCCCGTGGCGACGTTGGCCGACCTGGCCCGGACCCACACGGATCTCGACGACGAGGACATCGGCCTTCTTCAGGATCTGTCCAGCACCTGGGGCCTGCTGGCTGACCTCTCGTTCGCTGACCTGCTGCTCTTCGGCCGCCGGGACGGTGAGCCCAGGGGTCCCCTGGTCCTGCTAGGCCACGTCCGACCCACCACCGGCACCACCCTGTACCGGGCCGACCTAGTCGGCCAGGTCTTCGAGTCGTCGCGCCGTCCGTTGGCCACCGAGGCCTTCGATACGGGAAGCACGACCGCCGGGACGGTCAGCGTGGGAACCGACCGGGATGTCAACGTGGTGGCTATCCCGGTCCGACGGTCGGGGCGTACGGTCGGCGTGGTAGTACGCGAGAGGTTCCGCCCGGAGAGCCGTCCGACCAGCGAGCAGGAGCGCACTTATCTGACGGTCTTCGACCGGTTCGCGTCCATGATCGAGGCAGGCGAGTTCCCGTACCGAGACGTGGAGCGCCTCCGCCACCGGACACCCCGGGTGGGCGACGGCCTCCTATTGGTCGACGCAGAGGGCCGAATCGAGTTCGCGTCGCCCAATGCCGTCTCCGTCCTCCATCGGCTAGGGATGACCCGGGGCGTTGTCGGCGCCCGATTCGGCGACACCGGGTTGGGCTCGGCGATGCTGCGATCAGCGTTCTCCCGGCGGACGGCGGCCATCGACGAGATGGAGCGGTCCGACGAGGTGGCGGTGGTCAGCCACTGCTTTCCGCTGCTGGACACGGGGGTGGCCACCGGGGCCATCGTCCTGGTCCGCGACGTGACCGAACTCCGCCGACGGGATCGCCAATTGGTGTCCAAGGACACCACCATCCGGGAGATCCACCACCGGGTGAAGAACAACTTGCAGACCATCTCGTCGCTACTGAGGCTCCAAGCCCGGCGGCTGCAGTCCGACGAGGCCCGAGCGGCCTTGGGGGAGTCGGTACGTCGCATCGGGTCCATCTCCGTCGTACACGAGACCCTGGCCCAGAGCGCCGACGATGACGTGGCGTTCGGCGAGATTGTGCGCCCTCTAGTCCGCGTTGTGGAGGAGAGCGTCTCCTCGCCGTTGCGTCCCCTGTCGTTCACGGTCCAGGACGAGGCGGGCGTAGTTCCCGGCCAGGTCGCCATGACCCTGGCCGTGGTCCTGACCGAGTTGCTCCAGAACGCTGTGGACCATGCCTTCCCACCAGACGAGGTGGACACCTCGGCCTCGGGAACCGTACGGATCGAGTTCGACCGGCGTGCCGACGGCCTGGCCGTGCGGGTGGTCGACGACGGGGTGGGGGTTCCCGAGGGCTTCGACGTGGCCGAGGCCACGGGCCTCGGGCTGACCATCGTGCGGACATTCGTGGAGGGCGAGCTGGGGGGGCGCATCCGACTAGATCGGGTGGACAACGGCTCCGGGACGGTTGCCGAAGTGTGGGTGCCTGGCTCCCGGCTGGTCGGCCCAGGGGGAGACGCCCGTGACCCGGCCACCTAAGCCCGCGTGGAGACACCCGCGACCCGGCTACCTGAGGCCGTGCACCGCCCTAGGGTCGGCTGGGTGGGAAGCCGTCGGAGGCACAGCAAGTGATCGTCGGCAGGCCTGACGGCCGACCGCTGGTGGTCGCCCACAGGGGTGCCTCGGTGGACCGGCGGGAAAACACCGTGGAGGCGTTTGAGGAGGCCGAGACGCAGGGGGCCGACTGGGTTGAGTTGGACGTCCGCCTGTCGGCCGACGGCGTGCTGGTCGTCCACCACGATGCCCACTTCGATGACGGGAGGCTGGTCCGCGAGACGCCGGCTGACGAGGTCCCCGACTATGTGCCCAACCTCGCCGAGGCCTTCGAGGCCTGCGGCGGCATGGGGGTGAACGTGGAGGTGAAGAACCTGCCCGGTGATCCTGACCACGACGTTTCGGATCAGGTCTGCGCCGCGGTGGCCGGGCTGGTGGCTGCCTACCGGCCGACCGACGAGCTACTGATCTCCTCATTCGACATCTCTGCTGTGGACCGGATCCGCGGCACGGATCCAACCCTTCCCACCGGCTGGCTGGTTGTGGAGCGCCACGGAACCGACCTCGTCCTCGATCGAGTCGTAGCCCATGGGCACGGTTCCGTGAACCCGTGGGACGAGCTGGTCGACGAGTCGATGGTGGTGGCAGCCCACCAGCGGGGCCTCCGCATGGTGGTCTGGACGGTCGACGATCCGGGTCGCATTTCCCAACTGGCTGACTGGGGGGTAGACGGCATCATCACTAACCGGCCCGAGGTGGCCCGCCGGGTCATCGATGGTCGCCTCGACGGGACCTGGGTCGACGGCTAGCCAGGCTCGGTCTCGCCGGCCGAGGTCAGTCGAAGGCAGCCGACGCCAGAGGGACCACCAGGTCCAAGGCGTCCGGCTGGTGGTTTACCACCAACTCGGTGGCCGTTCCTAGATAGTCGCCGTCGACCTGCCACGGCACGGCCCTCGACGCGACCACCGTGGCTTCGGTGACGTCGGACCGGAAGTTGACCGTCGGGTTGGCGGCCGGTGACGACCGGGTCAGGCCGAGCGAAGCGGCAACCACCGGCAGTAGGCGGGCCGGGGACAGGCTCTGGAAGGTGATGGCGGCCAACGGGTCGTCCAGAGTGGTACCGGGGGCCAGCGACAGGCCCCGGGTGCCCAGATAGGTGTACGGGTCAGTGTTCAGGAACACCGCGAATACCCCGGGTACCCCGGTCGACGGGTGAGGGGCCTCCTCGTCGCCGAGGACCCTGGTAGCCACCCGGAAGGTCGGGTTCCGGTGGTCGTAATGCCGTAGCCACGTGTCGACGGCCGCCACGATGAACAGGGGGTGTCCGGCGAACCGCTTCAGGAGACCGCCCCGGCGCTCCACCTGTTCGACCACCGCGGCGTCGAAGCCCACGCCAGCATGGAACAGGAAGTATCGCTGGTTGATGGACCCGAGCCCGATTCGTCGGATGGAGGCCGCCTCGACGGCGTCCAGCAGAGCTCCCGTGGCCTCGACCGGGTCGTCGGGCAGGCCCAGGGTCCGGGCGAACACATTGGTTGACCCGCCGGGGAGGGCAGCCAACGCTGTGTCGGTGCCGACCAGGCCGTTAGCTGCCTCGTTCAGGGTCCCGTCACCACCCAGGACGACCACCACGTCCATTCCGTCCTTGGCAGCGCTCTGGGCCAGCCGGGTGGCGTGGCCCCGCCGGGTAGTGGCCGCTACCTCCAGGCGGTGGTCGGCCGACAAGGCCTTCTGGATCACGATCCGGGTCCGGGCCGTGACCGACGAGGCCGAGGGGTTGACCACCAGGAGGATCTTCACGACGCGGTGGCCATGGCGCGGCGGGCGGGAGGTCCGGGGGTGCCATCCGGGAACGGATCGTCGACCACAGACGAACCCTACGTCGCGGGCCACCTTGGGGCCGGAGACCGCTGGTGACCGACGACCATCGCGAAAACACCTTCCACGGATGGTCCGGTTCTCGTCCTCGTCGGGCACACTTTGCGACATGAACGTCGTTGTGTGTGTGAAGCAGATTCCCGATCCGGCCGACCCCGGGGCGTTGGATCCGGAGACCAGGACCCTCAAGAGGGACATCAAGCTCATCTTGGACGAGTCCGACTCGTACGGGGTCGAGATGGGCCTGCAGCTGGTAGACGCCGCTGGCGAGGGTGAGGTCACCCTGGTGTCGATGGCCCCCAACAATGAGATGAGCGGCCTTCGGACCGCCCTGGCCATGGGCGCCGCCGGTGCTGTGCTGGTCAGCGACGAGGCCCTGGCCGGCTCGGATGCCCTGTCCACGGCCAAGGTCCTGGCTGCCGCCATCCGGCGTTACGAGCCCGACCTGGTTCTGACCGCCACCGAATCCAGCGACGGCTACACGGGAACGGTCCCCGTCCAGGTGGCCGAGCTGCTCGGGCTGCCGTCGGTGACCTTCGGCAAGGAGATCGAGGTGTCCGGTGGCACGGCCACCGTCCGCCGACAAACGGAGGCCGGCTACGACGAGGTGGAGTGCCCGCTCCCCGCCGTGGTCTCGGTAACAGCCGGCGTGGTCGAGCCCCGGTACCCCTCGTTCAAGGGGATCATGGCTGCCAAGAACAAGCCGGTCGAGGAACTCGACCTGGCAGGTCTGGGCATCGACCCGGCCACCGTCGGCTGGGCCGGTGCACGCCAGGAGATCACCGAGATCACCGAGGCGCCCGCCCGCGAGGCCGGCGAAATCATCCACGACGAGGGCGACGCCCACGAGCGCATCCTGGCGTTCCTGGACGATCTCAAGGTCCTGTAGGAGGTCATCATGGGAATCTCGAAGATTTGGGTGTTCGGCGAAGCCACGGAGGCCGGTGCCACCGCGTCCACGCTAGAGATGCTGACCAAGGCCCGCGACCTGGCCGACACCGTCGAAGTGGTCATGTCGGGCGACGCCGCATCCGTGGCCGGTCCGCTGGGTGCCCACGGGGCCACCACCGTCCACACCATCGGCGACATTGAGGGAGCGCTAGCCGGCCCCCGGGTGGCCTCGGCCATCGCCGGTGCCGTGGAGGCAGGTTCCGGTCCAGACATCCTGCTGTGCGCCACCTCGTATGACGGCCGCGACGTGGCCGGCCGCCTGTCGGCCAGGATCGACCGCCCAGTTATCACCAACGTTGTTGACCTGGCGGTCGACGGCGACCGCCTGCTGGGCAGCGAGCCGGTCTTCGGCGGGACCACCGACGTGACCACCGGCTTCACCGACGACGGCCTGGCCATCTTCCTGGTCCGTCCCAAGTCATTTGCTGCCGAGGAGTCGGGCGGCGGGCTGGCTGACGTGGCCGAACTGGCTGTCGGCGACCTCGGGAACACCGGGGCGGCCACTGTGCGCGAGCGCTTCGTCGAGGAGAGCAGCGGTCCGAAGTTGGACGAGGCGGCCGTCGTGGTCTCTGGCGGCCGGGGGTTGGGCGATCCTGAGAAGTACGAGATGATCGAGTCGCTAGCCAAGCTGGTGAAGGGCGCCCCAGGGGCGTCACGGGCCGTAGTGGATGCCGGCTGGGTGCCCTACTCGTACCAGGTGGGCCAGACCGGCAAGGTCGTCAAGCCGACCGTCTACCTGGCCTGTGGCATCTCCGGTGCGACCCAGCACCTGGTGGGAATGAAGGGTTCAGCCAACATCATCGCCATCAACAAGGACGAGGAGGCGCCGATCTTCGGCGTGGCCGACCTCGGCATCGTGGGCGACGTGCACAAGGTCCTGCCCAAACTGATCGAGGCGCTCCAGGCCCGAGGCTAAGGGCCGCCGGCCGTCGAGGCGACCGCTCCGGCGACTCGGATCAACTGGTCCGGTCAGCGACGTCCCGGGCGTCCAATGCCCATGCCAGCCCATCGGCCGGGTCCTCGACGGCTATCAGCAGATGCCAGCCGGTAGGTGGCGTTCCATCGTCCCACCGCCACCACCTGAGCTCGGCGACCGCTCCTCCCAGGTCCTCCCCGTCGGGGGGCCAAGCCTCGTCCAGGCCGGTGAGAGCCGCCGCGCACCACCAGGCTTCGAAGCGGCCACGGGCCATGCCCCGACGCCGACCGTGGGCGCCTCCTGATGCCCCGGCCCATGCCAGCAGCCCTAACGCCTCATCGACCGGCAACCTGTGGTGGCGACCGGGGTGCCCGCTGAGCGAGGCCACGGCCTGGGCTGCGGTTCCCCGGACCGCAGCGGCCCTCCGAAGGCCATTGGACTGCTCGGCCCACACGGCGGTCAGGTCTCCGAGGGCAGCCAACCCGGGATCTCCGTCCAGTCCGGCAGGTGGTGCGTCGTCCACGGCGTCGACGGTGCGAGTGGGCCCGGGAGCCGGGACGGGGTCCTCCACGGAGTAGGCCCCGATGGCCGGCCCCTCGAGGCGGGGTTCCCATGGGGCGAGGGTCAGGGGAAGTCCAAGCGGGTCCTCGGCCAGGTCCGTCCCCGTGAGGTCCTCACCCCGGGCGACCCGTTCGTGGGCCACCACCGACCGGACCGGGCCAGCGTCGATCGGGAAGTGGGGTTCGAGGTCGACCCACCGGTGGGTGGAGGCCACCACCTCGGCCAGAGGGGCCAAACCGAACGTGGGGGCGTCGCGTAGCACGGCGGCCGCTGCACGGTCGGCGGGTGCCTCCAGCGCTAACCGGTGTTCGGCATGGTCGGCGGCCGGCCACAGCTGGTAGCCGCGATCGTGGGCCTTCCGGGCCCGGAGCGCCACCTGTTCCAGGTCGTCCCAGGCGCAGCCGTCACACGCCTCATCGACCAGGCGGAGTAGCCCGTCCAGGTCGCCGTTACCCAGCAGGCGGTCGAGGCCGGGGCCGCTCACCGGGTCCCCACCCGGGCAGTGTCCCGACGGACGGCTGCGGTGGTGCGACCGGTGCCCACGTGGAGGGTCACAGGATCCACCTTCCAACCGATGGTCACACCAGCGGCCACGGAACCCGCCGCCCGCTGGGGTCGGCCGGGAGCTCGCCGGCGTCCAGCACGGCCCGGGCCCGGGTCACCACGGCATCCCGCTCGAACGGGTCGAGGAGGTCGGCCAGCCCGTCACTTAGGCCGTCGGAAAGCAGGCGGCCTAGGTCGCCTGCCAGGTCGTCGCCGAGCGGATCGCCGGCGAAGTCCCAGACCACGGTCCGGACCTTGAACTGGTGGTGGAAGCACAGGGCGTTGTCGATGGCCCACAGGTGGCCGTCGAGGCCGGCGAGGACGTGGCCCGCCTTGCGGTCTGCGTTGTTGGCCACCAAGTCGAAGGCGGCCAGGCGACGGAGGTCGGCTACCCGGTCCGGGTCGTGGTGGAGGGTGAAGTAGTGCTCCTCGTAGTCGCACGGCACGTACAACTGGACCGATCCCTCTCCGAACGGGCCGTCGCGGACGATCGTCGGGGGGACCAGACCCCACCCGAGGAAGTTGGCCAGTTCCCACGCCGCGGCCTCCCTCCGGTACAGGCCGGGGGGGAAGTCGTGGAGGGGTCGCTCGCCGCGCCCCGGCTTGTAGACGCCCTGGATTAGGGGAAGGGGGCCGTCGTCCGGTGGGGTGACGTCCACCAGGAAGGTGGCGTTCGAGGTCCACGGCATGCGACCCAAGACTTCCAGGCGACCGGCGGCTAGCACTTCTACGGCCGTCGCGTCGTCGATCGGGCCCCGGGCCCGGAAGGGGCTGGGGGCTCCATCTCCGGTGGCCGGATCTGGCGGCGCTGGGGCGTCAGTTGGCACAGGGGCACCAGCCGTCGACCGCGGGGTCGAGCGGTGCGCCGCACCACGGGCACGGTGGTCGGCCGGCCGCCACTAGTTCCCGGGCCCGGACGATGAAGGCGGCCACCAGCTCGCGGCGCATCGGGAACCGGGCCTGGGCTGGGACCAGGTCCTCGTCCCGCAGTAGTTCCTCGGCGATAAGGACCAGGCGGTCGGTGGACTGCTGGTAGGTCACCCCGAGGCTGCCGACCACCCAGTCGGCTTCCTCGGGGTCCTCGAACCGGGCCGACGTCTCCGCTACCTCGACGGCCGGTTCGTCGATCGGCGGCAGGTCGCCCATCAGGCCGTGCAGGAACTCGGCCAACCCGGCCACCTGTTGCTTCTCCAACTTCAGGGAGACCACCTGTCCGGCCCGGCGGGCCTGGAGGAAGAACACCCGCCGCCCCTGCGGTCCGGTGGTCCCGGCCGTGAAGGCGTCGGTGTCGTCCCAGTCGATTTCCGGCCGTTCCATCGCTGACGAGCCTACGAGTCGGGGTGTCCGGCGGTCCGGAGTTGGAGGGCTCGGGCGGCCGCCGCCTGGTCGAGGTACACGAGGATCTCTTGGGTGTTGGAGGCCGGGTCCATGACGCGTGCCGTGTAGGCGTCGACTACCAGTTGCTGGACGTCCGGGTGGTGGGGGTCGGCGTACCACGCCCAGTCGGCCAGGTGACAGGCCTGTGCCACGTCGGCGTCCACCAGCGAGCGCGCCCGGGCCACCAGCGGGCCCAGGCCGCCGGCCAGGTCCACGATGGTGGACGCCTGGTCGACCAGGGGGGCCGGGGACCAGTGCGAGGGGATGTCGTCCCACCATCCCGTCCAGCGCTTGATGACCATCCGGGCGATGTCCCCGGGGGTGACGTACTGGATGGCCAGGGTCGGGTGGTCGGCGAAGCGTTCCGGCCAGTCCAGCGTGTCCACGATGAGGTCCTTGCGGAGGCGACGGTTCAGGCCGTCGACCACGTGGTCGATGATGTGCTCGAGGGCGTCAGCCAGGAGGTGGAACTCGGATCGGATCAGTTCGGGGTCGGTGATCGGCTCGCCGTGGCCGGGGAACAGAAAGAGCGGGCCCAGGTCTGCCATCTCCCTCATGGCCAGGACCCAGTCGTCGGTGCCCCGCTGGGTCCGCTTGCCATTGCCCAAGTTGGGCAGGAAGCCCTGGTAGTAGTCGGCGCTGTAGAGGGCCCGGCGGTCGGGGAACCAGGCGTAGCACTGGTCGTCGGTCTCTGCTGGGTGGTGAACCAAGTGGATTTCTTCGCCGCCGACGGTCAGCACGAGGCGCTCGTCGAAGGTCTCAGTCGGCCAAGCCAGGTCGTCGCGAGAGGTGGGCAGGTGGTGGGGGGGCTGGTTCATGTAGCGGGCCAGCGAGCCTCGGAGCCGGAGGTAGTAGTCGAAACGGTCAGCGACGCCCCGGTGGGCCACGATCCGGGGCCCTCCAGCGGCGATCGTGGCCGCGTCCTCTAGGAGGGCCCAGGTCCCGTAGGCGTGGTCAACGTGGCCATGGCTGTACACGATGGTGTGGATCGGGCTGGCGGACACCGAGCGGATGGCCTCCAGCAGGGCGGGCCCGCCGGGCGCCATCGCCGTGTCACAAACCACCAGGCCATCGTCGGTTTCGAACACGGCGCTGTTCACGAGGGGCAGGCGGACCAGCCATGACCGGGGGGCCACCTCGACCACCCGGGTCTTGGCCCGAAGGTCCTCCACGGCCGGCCCCGAGTGGCGGTTGAACATGGCCTGGCCGGCGGGTCGGGAGTACTCGCCGCCAAAGGAGCCCCCCTCGGCCACCCGGGCCATGAGTTCCGGGTAGCCCACCACCAAGTCGATGCGGGCCGCCGTGCACTCGGCCACGTCGAGGCCTAGGTCACCGTGTTCTAGGGCGGATGGCGAGTCGGTCACCTTGGGGGCCTCCGTCGGGGGTTCAGGGGTGGTCGGCCAGGTGGCCGGTGGCGTTGATGCCCAAGATGTGGGGTCGGTGTGACCCGTGCAGTACGGCGCTCACCGAGCACGGACTGACCTCCAGCCGCTGGAAGAGGTCCAGCGGGGTGCCCAGGTCGCGGGCCAGGATCGCCTTCAGGGGATCGGCATGGGAGACGCACACGATGGCCTGGCCGGGGTGCCGGGAAACCAAGGAGTCCACCTGGCCGGTGATCCGGTCCTGCATCCCGGCGAACGACTCGCCCTTTGGGAACCGGAAGGTCGACGGCTGGTCCTGCACGGTTGCCCAAGACTTCAGCTTGCGGAGTTCCCGGAGGCGACGACCGGTCCAGGCGCCGAAGTCGCACTCGTTCAGCCCGGAAGCCGTCCGAACCCGGCACCCGACAGCCCGGGCGATGGGTGCGGCCGTTTCCTGGGCCCGTTCCATGGGCGAGGCGTAGACGGCGGCGATGGCTCCGCCGGGTAGCCCGGGCGCCCGGTCGGCCAGGTGGCGGGCCACAGCCTCGGCCTGGGCTCGCCCCTCGTCTGAGAGGTGCAGATCGGGGGCCCGACCGGGGAGACGTGCCCCGGTAGTCGGGGTCTGGCCGTGGCGGACGTAGAGCACGAGGGTGGGGGCCATCGGTCGCTGAACCTACCCTGCCTTCGTGGACGGTGGCCGGGCGCTGCAGACGGTGCACGACGAGGTGGTGTCCTGCCGGGCCTGTCCGCGCCTCGTGGCGTGGCGAGAACAGGTGGCCGCTGAGAAGAGGGCTGCCTTCCGGGACCAGGACTACTGGGGTCGGGGGGTTCCCGGCTTTGGCGACCCGCGGGCCCGGATCCTGGTCGTGGGGTTGGCCCCAGCTGCCCACGGGGCCAACCGGACGGGACGGGTGTTCACCGGGGACCGGTCGGGAGACTTCCTGTTCGCGGCGCTCCACCGGGTAGGCCTGGCCAGCCAGCCAGAGGCCGTGGGCCGCGACGACGGCATGGAGCTGGACGACGTGTTCATCACGGCGCCGGTCAAGTGCGCCCCACCGGCCAACAAGCCCACCCCCGACGAAAGGGCGGCCTGTCGGCCGTTCTTCCAGCGGGAGGTGGAGGCCCTGGAGCGGGTCAGGGTCGTCGTCGCATTGGGCCGGATCGGCTACGTAGCGGCGGCCGCCGATTTCGGGCTGCGTCCGCGGCCGGACTTCGGCCACGGGGTGGAAGCACCCCTGCCCGACGGTCGGACCATCCTCTGCTCGTACCACGTCAGTCAGCAGAACACGTTCACCGGTCGGCTCACCGGTCCCATGTTCGACGCCGTGTTGAACCGGGCCCAGGGGCTGGCCGACGGTCGGTGACCGGGACGGGGGTAGGTCGACGGGCCGGTAGCCTCGGCGCCGTGGTGAACCGTCTCCGTTGCCTCCTGGCCGCTCTCGCCGTGGTCGTCTTGGCTTCCGGCTGTATGAGTTCCGGGGAGCCCGTCTCTTGGGAGGACCAGGCCGACGAGACCGGGGAGGGCCTCGTTGAACGGGAGTTCACAGCGGCCTGCCTGGCAGCCAACGACGATCTCGCGACGGTCCGGGCCAAGGACTTCTGCGGGTGCGTCTTGGACCGGGTGCAGTCTGCGGTGACATTCGAGGAGTTCAAGGGCCTCGACGACTTCATCGACAAACACCGGGACGACGTCACGGTCGCCATGCTGGGCGAGCACTACGGCTGGTTCGTGGAGGCCACGGAGACCTGCGGCGCCTAACTGGCTTCTGGCGGCCCGGGGGCCGTCGGCATTTCAGCCGGCCCTGACGGGCAAACCCACCCGGGCCGTCGGGTTGGCCCACTCCGGCCACCGCTCACGGCTCTTGGCCGACAGGCGATGCATGAGGGCGATGGCTCCGGGGTCGCTGTCGCCCGGCCGTCCCTCGATCACACCCTCGGCCAGCATCTGCATGATGATCTGGCGTCCCAGCTCGGTCCGCACGATGGTCAGGGTCCAGTCGTTGTTCTCGCCGATACCACCCGTCGAGATGTCAGCGTGCTCGGCGGCGAAGTCGGGGCAGTAGTCGCACCCCTCCCGGGTCCAGGCATGGCACTCCTTGAGGTTGACCTCGTGGTAGTCGCCGTTGCGCATCCAGATCTGGAACACGCCCTTGATGTTCATCTTGACCATGTCCTCCTTGCGGAGGCGGTACTTGGCCAAGAACAGCTCCTCGAAGATGGAGTCGTCGAACGACTTGGAGCACAGCAGGCCAATGTTCAACTTGATCGGCTTGCCGACCTTGCCGACCTTGCGGTGCCACATCACCGGTCCGATCGACGTCTGGCAACTCATCCCCACCAGGGCCAGTGAAGACAGACCCCGGTCCAAAGCCTCGGGAATGGCCAAAGTGTTGGCCGAGTAGGTGTAACGGCTCCCCGCTCCGGCCAGTACCGATTCCCGGTCGGTGGCCACGGCCGGTACGGCCTTCCAACTCCCGTCGTGCTCCAGGTGGGAGGTCAGGGCACCGTCGATGACGCCATTTTCCAAGCACCAGATGAGGATCGCCGAGACCAGGCCTCCGTCCTGGCCCACGGTGTGCACGGCATCGTCGGAGGCTCGGGTGAGCAAGATGTCCTTGTAGACGCCGGACATCTCATCTGGCCGGCGCTCCCGAGCGAACAAGTGCCGGTCGGCCTCGGTCTCCCAGTCTCGGAACCGGGGACAGGCCCGGGTGCAGGACGTACAGCCCTTCTGGCCGTGGCCGCAATCGTCGAGTCCCAGCTCCTCCTCCAGGTGGAACGGGCGGTACTTCCCGGGCTCGTGCTCGTATCCGATGACGTCATGCGGACAGGCGATCACGCAACCAGCACACCCCGTGCACAGCCCCGAGGTGATGACCTCGTCGTAAAGCTCCTTCCACTGGAAGGACCACTTCTCGCGGGGTGCAGCCACGGGCCGACACTAGCCATGGTCCTGCAGTCGTCCGGGTTCCGGACCGTTGCGGTTCCTTCCCCCGGCCGGCGGTGGATCTAGCCCAACGGCTGACCGCTCGGAGGAGACGGGACGTCAGCACCGCAGGAGGGCCGTACCCGCGTCTGCCTGCGGCTGCGGAGTTTCGGTTTGCCGCTACAGCCATAACCTCGGCCCCATGA
>ENA-UPTF01000153-UPTF01000153.1-marine-metagenome-genome-assembly--contig:-NODE-153-length-48122-cov-4.598252_pt1 | contig 48122 bp, 41 predicted proteins | sample MGYA00238166_ERZ767019 | MGnify/ENA primary metagenome ERZ767019 (study PRJEB28930, sample SAMN06266391) | marine metagenome | isolation source: Sea water from 250 m depth | place: Atlantic Ocean | study... | reverse complement strand
TATGGGGAGTTATAGCAATTTTATTTTCATTGTTTTTTGTTCAAAAAGAAAACTTAATTGAATCAATTAACATAGTTGCTTCTTTACTTTATGGAAATGTTTTGGGAATATTTTTAGTTGCTTTTTTTAATAAAACAATAAAATCCAATAATATATTTATAGGTGCAATTTTATCTCAAACTATTGTTTTAATTATTTATTTTAATCAAGGCGATTCAATTGGTTACTTGTGGTTTAATTTTATAGGAACTTTATTAACTTGTAGTATATCTTATTTTCTATATATATTAAATGAAAATATTAATAATAGCACCACATAATATAGTTGATAATTGGGTAAAGGTATTCAATAAATTAATCTCTAAAGATTCAATAGTAATATGGCCTAATGTTTTAGACTATGATAAAATTGATTGTGTAGCCTTATGGAATCAACCTCATGGATTATTAAATAAGTTTAAAAACTTAAAACTTATTCATTCAATGGGGGCAGGAGTTGATCATATTTTATCTGATCCTTCGTTACCTGAAAATATTCCAATTTGTAGGATTTCAGATGAAAAATTGTCTTTTTCAATGTCTAATTATATTATAATGGCTGTTTTGTTTTATCATAAAAGATTAATTAAATATCAAAGTGATAAAAAAAATAAAATTTGGGATCATGATAGTATTCCTGAAATTGATGTTAATATTGGAATTTTAGGGTTTGGATCTTTAGGTTCTGATGCTGGGATAAAATTAAAAAATTTGGGTTTTAATGTTTATGGTTATAGTTTAAATAAAAAAGAACATAGTGATATAATATTATATCATGGTGATAATTTAGATCAATTTTTAAGTAAAATTAATGTTTTAGTATGCACTGTTCCTTACACATCAAAAACAAAAAATTTATTGAACATAAAATTATTTAATAAATTAAATGATGAAACATATTTAATTAATGTATCAAGAGGTAAAGTTCAAAATGAAAAAGATATTTTAAAGGCTATTAAAATAGGTAAACTATCAGGAGCATTTTTAGATGTTTTTGAAACAGAACCAATTCCTAAAAATAGTAAAATATGGAAAAATGATAAAATAGAAATAACACCTCATATTGCAAGTATTACAAATGAGGAAGCTGCGGTTCCTCAAATTTTAGATAATTATAATAGAATGATTAAAAATATTGAATTAAAGAATGTAATTAATTTAGAAAATGAATATTAAGAATCTATATTTTTTTGTAATCATTTTCCTTTTTAATGGCAAATTACTATCTCAATCTTTTGAAAAACAATATCAGATAGATTCTTTAATTAATGTTAATTTAAGGTCAAATGAAAATATAGCTTATATAAATAATGAAGGTTCAATAATTTTTTTTAATAGTTCTTTTAATTCTAATAACATTGGTGGTATTAATGATAAAAATGATGTTTGGTATAGTATTAGTACTTCTGGAAAATGGGAAAAACCTAATAATTTAAGTAAAGTAAATTCAATTAATAATGATATACTTTTAGGTATTGAAGATGATAAACTTGTAGTGTTTACTGAGGGTATAATTAAATATTATAATACTAATGTTAATAATATCGAATTATTGAATGAATCTTCTATAGTTGGTTTTAATCCTTTTTTTGATTTAATAACTGGTTCAATTTATAATAATATAATTTTATTAGGAATAGAAAGTTATGGTTCTTATGGTGTAGAAGATATTTATATATCAAAACAAATAACTTCATCTTCATGGAGTAGATTAAGTAATATTGGATCGATTATTAATTCAAAATATCAAGAAATTTCTCCATATATATTAAATGATGATACATTAATTTTTTCATCTAATAGACCAAGTATATATGGTAGTTTTAACTTTTATTATTCTGTTAATTTAGATGATAATTATAGTAAATGGTCTGAACCTATTCTTATAGATAAATTTAATTCAAATGCTTCGGAAAAATTTATTTCATATAATTCAAATAATAAAATTTTTATAATTTCTGAAGAATATAATAGTTTAGGTTATTCTAATTTAAAGTTACTTAGAAGAATAAATAAAGATGATAAATTTCAAATCGACTTTTCTATAAATAATACAGAAGATATTAATGGTGAATTATATATTTACAGTGACTCTAGTTTAATTGATTTCTTCAAAATAAAGACCAAATCAGTAATTTATAACTATAAAAAAAATGAAAATTTAATATTTAGTTTTAAAATAAAAAATTTCTTTCAATTAGATACTTTAATTAGTATAAATGAAAATAAAAAAGTACTTCTTAATTTAAAGGAAATAAAAAATAATTCACGTTTAATATTAGATAATATTCTTTTTAAAAGATCATCTGATGAAATATTGCAATCATTTCAAAAAAACCTAAATAATATATTACATATATTTAATAATGAAAAAAACATTTCTGTTTTAATAGAGGGTCACACTGATAATTCGGGTGATTTTAATGAGAATTTAAAATTATCTGAAAAAAGAGCAAATGTTATTAGAGATTATCTTATAAAGAATGGAATAAACAAAAAAAGAATTAAAACCAAAGGATATGGCTCATTAAAGCCTAGGTATAGCAATAGTTCTGAAGAAACAAAAAGATTAAATAGGAGAGTAGAAATATTAATAATAGACCAATAGTACTTATTTAATATCCTAAAGCGGTATTGTCACCTCTTTTGTCTGCTCCTCCTTCTAGGCTATTGTCTATATTAACTAATATACAATCCATTCCACCGATGGAACCTCTCTCCATTATTTTATGACCAATCTTTTTAATCTTTTCTAAACTTTCTTTACTTATAGAGTTCTTTTCAATTACTATCACATCTGGTAACCACTGATGATGAAATTTTTTTGCATCAACAGCTTCTTGCATTCCCATTTTGTAATCAATTACATTTAAGATAGTCTGAAAAACAGAAGTTATAATTGTTGAACCCCCTGGAGTTCCTAATACCATAAATAATTTTTTGTCTTTTTCAACTATCGTAGGAGTCATTGAAGATAACATTCTTTTATTGGGTTCAATAGCATTTGCTTCTCCACCAATTAATCCAAACATATTTGGAAAACCTGGTTTTATACTAAAATCATCCATTTCATTATTAAGTAGAAATCCTGCACCGTCAACTACTACTTTTGAGCCAAATGATGCATTGATAGTTGTTGTGATTGATACTGCATTTCCATGTTTATCAACTATTGAGTAGTGTGTTGTTTCCTCTGATTCATTAATATAAATTTCACCACTTTTAATATCAGATGAAGGGGTTTTAATATTTTCTTTAATGTTATTGTACCTATTTGAAAGATATTTTTTATTTAATATAAAATTTGTAGGAACATCATAGAAATCAGCATCTCCTAGATATGATGCTCTGTCAGCATAAACTCTACTTTCAATCTCAGATAAAACATTAATATATTCTACACTGTTATGAAATAATTCAGCAGTTTTTAGTTGTTCTGCGCCATGTAGCATCTGTAGTAATCCTATTCCTCCACTTGATGGTGGTCCCATTGAAATGATTTTATGATCTTTGAAGTAACCTACAATAGGATCTCTCCAAATAGAAGAATAGTTTTCCAAGTCTTCATGAGTTATTATTCCATTTCCACTATTTATTTCTTCAACTATCAGGTCTGCTGTTTTACCCAAATAAAAACCATCTCTTTTATTTTTTTTGATTCTTTTAAGAGTTTTAGATAAATCTTTTTGAATTAGAATATCACCTTCTTTCCATTCTGAATCCTTTAGAAAAGGAATAGGTTTATCATTAAGTTTTTCTAATGATGATTTTACGTTATTTAGTCCAGAAGATTGTTTTTTAGTTATTTTAAATCCATTTTCAGCCAAATTAATTGCAGGATTAATTAAATCACTCCAATTTTTTGTTGCAAATTTTTCATAAAGTTTTACCATTCCATCCACAGAACCAGGTACTCCAGAAGCTAAATGTCCTAGTCTACTCTTATTATCATTAACAATTAGATCACCTTCTGATTCTTTCAAATACATATCTCTAGTTGACATTTTAGGTGCTTTTTCTCTAAAATCTAAACTTCCATGTTCTCCATTACTGAGTCTATACACTACAAATCCTCCTCCTCCCAAATTACCTGCTTGAGGATATACAACAGCTAATGTGAAATGGACTGCAATAGCAGCATCAAAAGCATTTCCACCACTTTTGAGAACATCTAAACCTACCTGCGAGGCAATTGGATTTACAGAAGAAACCATACCGTTGTAGTATGATTTTTTATTCTCACACGAAAACGTGAAAACGAATGAAAATAATATAATGTGAAAAAATAATTTTTTAAAATTATATTGCATCCTTATTTATAGTTTATGTGTGGAATTGTTGCAATTTACAATAATGAATTAAAATTTGATAAATATATGAGATCAAAGTCTCTATCTATGTCTAAAAAAGTTAGGCATAGAGGTCCAGACTGGTCAGGTATTTATTCATCAGATCATGCAATATTGGCACATGAGAGACTATCTATAGTAGATGTTCAATCAGGTAAACAACCTTTAATTTCAAGTGATGAAAATTTAATATTATCAATCAATGGAGAGATATATAATCATTTAGATTTTAGAAATGATAAAACATTAAGTTATGATTATAAAACAAAATCAGATTGTGAGGTGATTATACCATTGTTTACAAAATACGGATCAAAATTATTAGATAAAGTCAATGGGATTTTTGCTTTTTTTCTTTACGATAAAATAAATAATTCATTTTTTGTATCAAGAGATCCTATAGGTGTAATACCTCTTTATATGGGTCAAGATAATGAAGGAAATACTTACTTTTCTTCAGAAATGAAATGTTTGGTTGGTAATTGTGAAAAAATAAAAGAATTTCCACCAGGTCATTATATGACAGAAGAGGACTCTGATCCAATAAAATACTATAAGAAAAATTGGATGTCATATAATACTTTAACAAATGAATCATCACATAATAAATTAAGGAATTCTCTTGAGAACGCTGTTAAAAGACAATTGATGTCAGATGTTCCATTTGGGGTGCTATTATCTGGAGGTCTTGATTCATCAATCATTTCTTCTATAGTAAAGAAATTTTCAAAAAAAAGAATAGAGAGTAATAATAAAAATGATGCATGGTGGCCCCAAATACATTCTTTTGCCATAGGATTAAAAAATTCACCAGATTTAAAATCATCTAGAAAGGTTGCTGATTATCTTGGCACAGTTCATCATGAAATCAACTTCACAATACAAGAAGCTATAGATTCTCTAGAAGATGTAATTTACTATTTGGAAACTTACGATGTTACCACGGTTAGGGCATCAACCCCTATGTATTTAATGGCTAGATATATCAAGTCGATGGGAATCAAAATGGTTCTTTCTGGTGAAGGTGCAGATGAAATATTTGGTGGTTATCTTTATTTCCATAAAGCTCCTAACGCAAAAGAATTTCATAAAGAAACAGTAAGAAAAATTAAAAAACTACACTTATATGATTGTTTAAGAGCTAATAAATCTCTTTCGGCATGGGGAGTTGAAGCTAGGGTTCCTTTTCTTGATGTTGAATTTTTAGATTATTCAATGAATATTGATCCTAAAAACAAAATGATATCAAAGGATAAAATAGAAAAACATTTCTTGAGAGAAGCATTTAAAGGAGATTTACCTGACGAGATATTGTGGAGACAAAAAGAGCAATTTTCTGATGGAGTAGGGTATTCTTGGATAGATTCATTAAAGGAATATGCTGAAGAGTCAATATCTGATGATGAATATAAATCCAAGAAAAAAAATTATCCAATTAATACTCCAAAATCAAAAGAGGAACTGTTGTATAGAAAAATCTTTGAAAAATATTTTCCTGATGAGGATTGTATAAAATGTGTTCCTTCTTCAAAATCTATTGCTTGTAGTACTGAGGAGGCATTATTTTGGGATAAGGAATTTAGTAAGATGATTGATCCATCGGGAAGATCAATAAAAAAAGTTCATAATAATTCTTATTGATCAAACAGAGTCTAATGCCTTATTAATATCGTAGATTAAATCATCAGGATCTTCAATACCAATTGATAACCTTACAAGAGATTCTCCCATACTAATTTTATTTTTTGTTTCAATGCTAACATCAGCATGAGTCATGGAGTAGGGGTGGCACGCTAAACTTTCCGTTCCTCCCAAGCTAACTGCTAGTTTTACTAATTTTAAACTATCTAAAAATTTAAATGCTTCTTTTTCACCACCTTTAATGTCAAAAGATATCATTCCACCGTTGCTGCTATATTGTTCTTTATAAACTTTATATTCTTTTGATAATTTATCTATTAGTCCCAAGAAATGTACTTTTGAAATTTTTGGGTGTTTGTTTAATATTTTAGCAATTTCATCTGCATTTTTTGCACTTTTTTCCATTCTTATTTTTAATGTCTCTAAGCTTCTTAGTATTAACCATGAAGTAAATGGTGATGCCATATTTCCCATAAAAACACGCATTGTTTTTAATCTACTAATAACTTCTTTGCTTCCACAGGCAGCGCCAGCTACTAGATCGCTGTGTCCACCTATGTATTTTGTTGCAGAATACAAAACAACATCTGCACCAAAATCTATGGGCTGTGAAAATATTGGACCCATAAATGTATTATCTATTGCTAGATAAACTTTTTCTTTAGATGAATAGTGATCAGTGATTTCTCTGCATTTTTTAATATCAACAATACTATTTGTAGGATTTGCTGGAGATTCAATATATACTAGGCTAACTTCTATTCCTGGAAATTTTTTTTCTTTTTTTTCTATTATTGAATCTATTGAATCAAAAGAATCAAAATACATTGATTTAATATTATACTTTGGTAGTACTTGTTCAATAAAATGATCTGTTCCACCATAAAGAGGGGATGAGTGTAATATGAGTGTGTTTGGACGTGTTAATTCAAGTAAAGTTGTTGTTATAGCTGCCATGCCACTTTGAAAGATGGCACACGCTTCAGCTTTATCCCATAGTTTAAGTCTATCTTCTGCTATCTCTGCATTTGGGTTATTAATTCTTGAATAAGCTAGAGACATAGACTCATCTTTAGCTTTTTCTCTTAGACCGTATGCTATATGGAAATGTGCTTTTCCTTCTTCTGCGTTTTTGAATACAAATGTACTTGTTTGAAATATAGGAACCTTTGCTGATCCCTCTGATAGGTGTGGATCATAAGCTGATCCCATCATTTCACTTTCTGGCTTATTTTTTCTACTCATTTTTTTATAATGTTGTGTTCTTTTAGAAATATAGTTTATAAATACAAATATATTTTAAAGGTTAAAAAATATTTTAATAGAATGTTTTGTCGTAATTAACGCAATATAAAAATTAATTGTTCAGAGAAAAAGTGATTATTTATAATAAATTGATTTTTAATATAATTTGATTTTTTTACCAAGAAAATTTAAAAGTAAAGATATTGAAATTAATCCCATAACTGTTTCATTACCGATATCATTCATAAATTTAGATGTATTACTTACAACATCCATATTAAATAATTTAACATTTGTGGTTAATTGAAATAAAATAGCCGTAGCTGCAAATGCAATGGATAGTCTAATTATAGGTTTTAATAGTTTTCTTACTTTATCAATTGTTTCTTTCATTATTTTTTTAGGTTTATATGTAGATGATAAAAGATAAAAAAACCGCCCTTAGGCGGTTTTTTATCAAACTTAATATGATTGTTATATTGTTATTTAACTTGACCCCAAAGGATAAGTAAAACCACAAGTCCAACAAAGCCGCCACCACTAAGACTATCTACGATTGAAGTAATGTTTCCGATTACACTCAGTCCCATTGCTCCTCCGAAGACAATTTCAGTCGCAACTCCTAAGCCAATAAGTGATACTACTAGACCAGTAAGACCCGCTATTAGGCCACCAACCTGTTTCATAATTGAATCCATATTTAAAATAGTTTGGTTATAAATAGAATTTAGCTATTTATTTTATTATTTACAATTAAACCAATAAAATGTTCCATTATTTTATAGATAAATAGAAGATTATTTTATTATTTCTTAAAAAATTAAAATAAAAAGACATATTAATTATTTACCGATACAGAATTTAGAAAATATATTTGAAAGAACATCATCATTTGTTATTTCACCTGTTATTTCACCAAGATAAGATAATGAATATTTAATATCTAATGCAATTAAATCAGTATTCAACTTTCCTTTTAAATTTTTTTTTACATTTTCCATTGCTTTTTTTACTTTAGATAATGAATCATAATGTCTTTGATTTATTGATATAGAAGACTCACTCCTAATTATGTTTTTATTAATATTTAAATCAATGGTATCTATCAAGGTCTTAATGTCTTTAGATTTTTTAGCTGAAATTATTATAATATTATTTTTTTTGAAAAAATTTATAATAGTGGTATTTAATTTTAAATCTGACTTATTACCAATTAAGATAACGTTTTTGTTTTTCAGAATTTTAGAATTAATTTGATTTTTAATCGATTCTAAGGATTCATTGAATAAATCAAATATGTAAATAATGATGGATGCATTTTTTGCTTTTTCAATGGCTTTATTAACTCCAACTTTTTCAATTTTATTTGTGGCTTTTCTAATACCTGCAGTATCAAAAAAACGAACAATATTTCCACCTATTGTTATGGTATCTTCTATAATATCTCGAGTAGTTCCAGGTATACTTGAAACTATTGCTTTTTCTTCATTTATTAAAGCATTTAGAATTGTAGATTTTCCAACATTAGGTTTTCCTGAAATGACAACTTCTATACCATTTTTTAAAACATTAGTAGCATCATAACTATCTATTAAATATTTTGAATATTCTAAAATTTTATTTACAGTATTAGATAATTTATCTCTATTTGCAAACTCTACATCTTCTTCAGAAAAATCTAACTCTAACTCTATTAGTGAAGAAAAATCAATTAATTCATTTCTTAATTCTTGTATTTTTTTTGAAAAATTACCCCTAACATGATTTAATGCTATTTTGTGAGAATTTTTAGAATTTGAAGATATTAAATCCGCAACCGCTTCTGCCTGGGAAAGATCCATATTTCCATTTAAAAATGACCTTAATGTAAATTCTCCTTTATTTGCTATTCTTACACCAAGTTTTATAAAAATAGAAATAATTTTATTTGTTATATACGGTGAACCATGACATGAAATTTCCACTACATTTTCTTTTGTATATGATCTTGGAGATTTAAAAATAGAGACCAATACTTCATCAATAATACTATTATTATATTTAATAGTTCCAAAATGAACTGTATGAGATTTAACCTTATTTAAATCTTTATTTAAAAAAATTTTATTAGTTAATGAAATAGATTTTTTTCCAGATAATCTAATAAGAGAAACAGCACTTAAACCATATGGTGTAGAGGGAGCAATTATTGTATCATTATTCATTGAAATATTCATCTTAACCCAAAGCTACATCAAGACACATCATAACAATAAACCCTGCAATTAATCCCATTGTAGCTAAATCTATATTTCCTCCTCTTTGACTTTCGGGAATAACTTCTTCAACGACAATAAAAATCATTGCTCCAGCAGCAAAAGCTAATGCATAAGGAAGAATTGGCAATACAGTCATAACTATGGCTGCACCGATTACTGCAAATATTGGTTCAACAATAGCTGATAATTGACCCCATTGCCATGATTTTAATTTACTTACCCCCATTCTTCTTAGTGGCATTGAAACAGCAAATCCCTCAGGAAAATTTTGAATACCTATTCCCATTCCTAGAGCAACAGCTGAACCTATGGTAAATACTGAAGATCCATCAAGACCAAGTAAATCAGGTGATGCTAAAGCTCCAAAAGCAACTCCTACAGCTAATCCTTCTGGAATATTGTGAATTGCAATTGCTAGGACTAAAAGAACTGTTTTTTTAAGGTCTGTTTTTGGACCTTCTGCTTCATCTTCTTTTGCAAAAAGATGAAGATGAGGAATTAATTTGTCAATAAAATATAAAAATAATGCACCTGCAAAAAAACCAATAGCGGGTGGTAACCATCCTGGAGTTGAGCTTAGTCCAAGTTCATTTTGTAATTCAACATATTCTATGGCAGGAGATAAAAGCGACCAAAAACTAGCGGCTATCATAACTCCTCCTGTAAAACCAAGAGAAGCATCTAATAATTTTCTGTTAGAGGATTTAAAAAAAAACACTAATCCTGCACCACAAGCAGTAAGAATCCAAGTAAATAATCCTGCATATAATGCTTGTATTATAGGGTTGTTTTGAGATTCAAAAAAGTTTAATATTGATTCCATAATTAAATTTTAGTTATTTTAATATTTGAAGCAATTTTTTTAGATATTAATAATTTTTTATTATCAATAAGAATTTCTAATGAATTATCAAATTCTAATTTTTCAATTACTTTAATTTTTGTTCCTATTTGTATGTTTAATTTTTTTAAAAGTTTAAAAAAATGATCATCTTCCTTTATTATTCTTGATACTATTCCACTTTCAAAAATTTTTAAGTCACTTAAAGAAATTTTTATATTAGATTCAATAACGCCTAATTTATTAGGAATTGGATCTCCATGTGGATCAATTTTTGGATATTTTAAATAGTCATCTAGCTTATCGATTAATTTATTAGAACTAACATGTTCTAGTTCTTCCGCTATATTATGTATTTTATCCCATTTAAAATTTAATTTTTCATGTAAAAAAACTTCCCACAATCTATGTTTTCTTATAATTTGTAACGCAACTTTTATACCAGATTTAGAAATCTGAGATCCTTTATATTTTTTATGATAAATAAGTTTTTTTAGTGATAGTTTTTTTACCATATCTGTAACAGAAGCTGGTTCTATTTTTAATACCTTTGAGATAGAATTTGTTGATACTTGTTTGTTGCCAAATTCTGAAAGATTAAATATAGTTTTGATATAATCTTCTTCGGATTTTGTTAACTTATTATTAGACATGTCAAATTATATTTTTAGGTTTACCTAAAATTAATAATTAATTTTATATATTTCAATCATATGAAAAATTTTATTACAATAGTATTCTTATTTATTTCTTGTGTAAAAGATGAATCAAGAGATGCTGATAATTTATATGAATCTAAAAATTTTATAGAGGCAATAGAATTATATAATGAAATAATTAATTTAAAGCCAAATGATATTCAATCAATCTATAGAAGGGGTAGATCATATGAAGAATTAACACAATTTGAATTAGCCTTTAAAGATTATCAAAAAGTTTTAGAATTAGACAATGAAAATTCTAACGCAACTTTGAGTATAGCAATTCATCATATTAGAAATTCAAATTATATATTAGCTGAAAAATATTCAAAAAAAGCTATAAAAATTAATAATGAACTTCATCAAGCATATTTTATTCTTGGAAGATCTTTACAATACCAAGGTAATTTTGGTGATGCAGTTAAAGCTTTTGATACTTCTATATCATTAAATAGCAATTATTCTGATTCCTATTATTATCTAGGATTAATTTATTTAAAATTAAAAAATGACAAGAAAGCATGCAAAAATTTTTCTTTAGCTGCTTCTTTAAATAATTTTGATGCTATAAATGTTAAAAAAAAATATTGTTATTAAATGAAAATAATTATTTTTTGTATAGCTATTTTTAATTTAAATCCTATGAATATAAAATATGCAACTTTTGGTTCAGGTTGTTTTTGGTGTACTGAAGCTATATTTGAACTTCTTGATGGTGTTGTTGAAGTTGAATCAGGTTATTCTGGAGGAAATACAATTAATCCTACATATGAAGAAGTATCTTCTGGAAAAACAAATCATGCTGAAGTCACTAGAATTAAATATGATGCTAATAAAGTATCATTTATTAAACTATTAGAAGTGTTTTGGAAAACACATGACCCAACTACCCTTAATAGACAAGGTGCAGATGTAGGAACACAATATAGATCTATAATTTTTTATCATAATTTAGAGCAAAAAAAATTATCTGAAACATATCTTAAAAAATTAGATAATTCTGGTGCATGGTTAAGTCCAATAGTTACAAAAATTGAAAAATTAGAAAATTATTATAAAGCCGAAAATTATCATCAAGATTATTTTAAAATTAATCCAACTCAAGCATATTGTTCTTATGTTATTGCTCCAAAGGTTGAAAAATTTAAAAAAGTATTTTCTAATATTCTAAAAGAAGAATAAATCAATCAACAAATAATTTTAATATTTCTAATAAGATAGGAAGAAATTAAATATTTTGTAAAATATGGTCTTTTATATAATATTTTCTTAATAATTATATTTAATAATCTTATTAATTTATTAATTTAAAAAAATTTAAATTTTTAATATAAAAAAATAAAAATTATGAATAAATCTAAATTAGAATACATATGGCTTGATGGACATAAACCAACACAAAGTTTAAGAAGTAAAACTTTGATTAAATCTAATTTTTCAGGAAAATTAGATGATTGTCCTATGTGGAATTTTGATGGAAGTTCTACTCAACAAGCAGAAGGTAATGATTCTGATTGTTTGTTAAAACCTGTGGCAATTTATTCAGATCCTGATAGATCTAATGGTTATTTAATAATGAATGAAGTATTAAATGCTGATGGCACACCACATGAATCTAATGGAAGAGCTACAATTAATGATGATGATGATGATTTTTGGTTTGGATTTGAACAAGAATATTTTTTATGGAACCCTGATAATAATTTACCATTAGGATTTCCAACAAATGGTTATCCTTCTCCTCAAGGTCAATATTACTGTAGTGTTGGATCAGAAAATACATTTGGAAGAGACTGTGTTGAAGAACACCTAGATCAATGCTTAGAAGCTGGTATAAATGTTGAGGGAATAAATGCTGAAGTAGCTACAGGTCAATGGGAATATCAAATTTTTGCTAAAGGAGCTAAAGATGCAGGTGATCAAGTATGGATTGCAAGATATTTAGCTGAAAGAAATGCTGAAAAATATGGTCTTAGTATTAATTTACATCCTAAACCTATAAAAGGTGATTGGAATGGTTCTGGTATGCATGCTAATTTTTCTAATGAAGTTCTTAGAACATGTGGTGATGAAAAGATATTTAATAAAATTTGTGATGAATTTGGAAAAAATATTAAAAAACACATAACTGTATATGGTGCAGATAACGATCAAAGACTTACTGGAGATCATGAGACTCAGTCCATAGATCAATTTTCATATGGTGTTTCTGATAGAGGAGCATCTATAAGAATTCCTATTAGCACACTTGAAGATGGGTGGAAGGGTAGGTTAGAAGATAGAAGGCCAGCATCTAATGGTGATCCATATAAAATTGCTTCTGCTATTATTTCTACTACTAAATCTGCTCTCTAATTTTTATTTATATTTGTTAAAAAAATATTGAATTATTTTCATCTTTTATTTGAGGCTCTTCAATCTATAAAATCAAATTTATTAAGAGTATTTTTAACGTGTGCCATTATATCTATAGGTATATCCTCATTGGTTGGTATTTTAACATCTATAGATGGTATTAAAAATTCAATTTCTGACAGTTTTTCAGATTTAGGTTCAAATATTTATACAATTGAAAGTGAAAGAAATAATAGAGGAAGATCATCTGGTATAAGAAAAAAAAATCAACCACCAATAAAATATCTAGAAACTAAAGAATTTAAAAAAAAGTATGAAGGTATAGGGTTAGTAACTGTTAGCACAGTAGTAACTCGTACTGCAGAATTAAAATATAAATCTGAAACAACAAATCCTAATGTTTCTGTTGAGTCTGGTGATGAAAATTATATTTCAGTAAAAAATATCATTTTAGAGAAAGGTAGAAATTTTACAAAACTTGAAAATGAAAGTGGTGTTTTTGTTGTTTTAATTGGATCAGAAGTTAAATCCTCTCTTTTTAAAAACAATGAAGATCCAATTAATAAATATATTACAGCAAGAGGAAGTAAATTTAGAGTTATTGGTTTATTAGAGAAAAAAGGTAGCTCATTTGGTGGCAGTGGAGATAATAGGCTTATTATTCCTATTGAAACTGCAAGAAAACTAAGACCTTCATCTAATTATGTTATAAGTATAAAAGTAGATGATGTTGAAAACTTATCAGATGACATAGATTATTCTACTTATTTATTTAAAATTCTTAGAAAAGATCCATTAGGTAGCGAACTATCATTTACTATTGAAAAAAACGAATCCCTAGATTCAGAACTTGATGAAATATCTGGATATTTAAAAACTGGTGGATTTGCAATTGGTATTATTACACTTTTAGGAGCAAGTATTGGTTTAATGAATATAATGTTAGTGTCAGTAACTGAAAGAACTAGAGAAATTGGTCTTAGGAAATCAGTAGGAGCAACACCTAAAATAATTAAATATCAATTTTTAATTGAATCTATATTAATTTGTCAGTTAGGTGGTTTAGGAGGTGTTATATTAGGATTAATATTTGGTAATCTAGTTACAATATATATTGGAGGAGGTGGTTTTATAGTTCCATGGTTGTGGATGATTATTGGTATTATAATTAGCACATTTGTAGGCATTTTAAGTGGTTATATTCCAGCTAGGAAAGCTAGTAAGCTTGATCCTATTGAAGCTCTTAGATTTGAATAGAATCTAATGAAAATCCAAAAAATTTATTAAGAAAAGTTAAAATAAAAATTGAACCTAAAATCAACGGGCAAACGTAAGAAATTGAAAATATTATATATTTTTCTATCAGAGATCCTTTAAATTTATTGTTTCCACTAGATATTTCTTTAGACAAATTTTTTGTTTTCCAAACATAAGCAACAAAAATTGTTATTAAAAATCCACCAAGTGGTAATAATGTATCATTAGAGATATCTATAACAAACGACATAAAATCAATAGAAGTTTTAGAATTAAAATAATAAATAAAATTGCTAAATATTTCTGAGTTACCTTGAGATAATGCAGAGGGTATACCTAATAGAAAAATAAAACATGCAATAATCCATACCGATAATTTTCTACTAATTTTATATTCATCAATCAAATAAGATACAGGAACTTCTAATAACGATATAGTAGAGGTTAATGCAGCAAAACCTAATAAAATAAAAAAAGTAGATCCTATTATAACATCAGATGGAGAACCTAAACTTTCAAATATTTTAGGTAATACTTCAAAAATCAAACCTGGACCTCCATCACTTTGAATACCAGAAGAAAAAATAAAAGGGAAAATAATCAAACCTGATAAAAATGCTACACCAACATCTGTTAATGTTATTAAAAAAGCTGACTTTATAATATTATTATCCTTACTTATATAACTTCCATATGTAATTAACATACCCATACCTAATGATAAGGAAAAAAAAGCTTGACCTAATGCATTTCCTGCTACTGATAAATTAATTTGAGAAAAATCAGGTATTAAATAGTATTTTATACCATTGATAGCATTTGGTAAAGTGATAGCATAAATTATTAATAATAAAATTATAACTAATAGAGATGGCATCAATATTTTTGCAGCTTTTTCAATACCATCTTCAATGCCTTTTGACACTATTAATGCGGTAAAGAACATAAAAAAAGCAGAATAAATTAATATTTTATCAACATCATTAACATACTCAGAAAAATTATTTGATATTGAAAAATTACCTCCTAGCATTTCAATAACATAACCTAAAACCCAACCAGCTACAATAGTATAGAAAGATAAAATTAATATTCCACAGAAAACACCCATTTTTCCTATAAAATTCCATTTTTTATAACCTAATTTATTAAATGCGCCAATTGCATTTTTTTTTGAATTTCTACCTATAGCTATTTCAGAAACAATAACTGGGAAACATAAAATAAAACAAAAAATTAAATACATTAATAAGAATGCTGCTCCACCTCCATTACTAACCTCAAAAGGAAATTTCCATATATTCCCAAGACCAACTGCTGAACCAGAAGCAGCTAAAATAAATCCTAATTTTGAATTAAAGGATCCTCTTTTCATTATAATAAATTAAATAATTTATAATTTCCTTTTTTTATAAAATGATCAGCAATTTTTCTTCTACATTTTTTTAAGTTGATAGGATTATAATTAGTGTATCTTTTTAATGCTGATAAAATAAAATTTAAGTCTTCACCTTCTAAATAACTACAAGAAGCTTCAAAACCAGACGTATATATGTTTTTTGTAGATTCATACATTGAAGCTTCAGCTAATTCTAGTAAAACTTGATTAGGTTGATTTAAATAAATTTTATTTGTTCTTAAAATTAAAGATTCAAAAGCATACAACTCAATTATCATATCTGCTATATTCATAAGAATTTCTTGTTCTTCATTAATTTTATTTTCAAAGTGTAATGCTGCATTTCCAAGAATAATTAATATACTTTTTTTTAATTTTTTTATGTGATCATAATATTTAGAAAAATTATTATTTATATCATAATCTTCATATGTTGGTATTGACATCAATTCATTTAAAACTTTTTTTGATTCATTAAATAAATCAATTTCATTTTTAACAGATCTTTTAAGTAATATTCCAAGAATAAGCAATCTATTAATTTCACTAGTGCCCTCATAAATTCTAGATATTCTAGCATCACGATATGCTCTAGCCATTGGAACTTCTTCAGAAAAACCCATTCCACCATAAATTTGAACTCCTTCATCTACAATGTAATCAAGTATTTCAGAACCATATACTTTACATATTGCACATTCTACTGAAAATAATTCAAGTGCTTTTAGTTCTGATTTATTTTTTGATAATCCTTCTTTTTCAAACTCAACAACTTTATTTTCAATTTCTTGACCTGCTCTATATGAAATAGCTTCACATGAAAAGATTTTAACTATCATTTGTGCAATTTTATTTTTAATTGCACCAAAGCTACTAATTGGTACACCAAATTGTATTCTTTCATTTGAGTGTTGAATTGAATTTGATATAACAGCCCTACATCCACCCAAAACCCCTGCACCTAATTTAATTCTACCAATGTTTAAAATATTTAAAGCTATTTTAAATCCTTCTTCTCTTTGACCAAGCAAATTCTCTATTGGAACAACAACGTCATTAAAGAATATTTGTCTAGTTGATGATCCTTTAATACCTAATTTATTTTCTTCATCATTCATGGTTATCCCTGGAAAATCTTTTTCAATTAAAAATGCTGATAGATATTTGTCATTATCTATTTTCGCAAAAACAGTAAGCAAATCAGCAAAACCACCATTAGTTATCCACATTTTTTGACCATTAATAATATATGATTTTTTATCTTTTGATAAAACAGCTCTAGATTTAGCAGCGTTAGCATCAGATCCAGAATCTGGTTCTGTTAGACAATAAGCACCCATAATTTCACCTGAGACAAGTCCAGGTAAATATTTTTTTTTCTGGGCATTTGTTCCATAATAGTTTAATGGAAGTGTTGCAATTCCTGTATGAGCACCATAAGCAGTTGAAAATGAACCAGTAATTCCTATAATATCTGCAATAAGCATACTAGTATTAAAGCTCATATTCATTCCACCAAATTCTTCTGAGATTGATAAACCTAACAAGCCTAAATCACCAGATTTTTTTATAAGATCTGGCATTAAACCAGGTTTATTTTTTTCAACTTCTTCTGTTTTTGGAATTACTTTTTTTTCAAGAAAATCTTGACATGCATCTGCCATCATCTTCTGTTCTTCATTAAAATCTTCAGGAATAAAAATATTTTCTGGATTACTTTCTTTAATTAAAAATTCACCACCTATTATTGATTCAAAATTCATATTTCAATATTTTAAATAATTAAATTTTTAGATTTCTTAAATCTACAGGAACTAACTTAGAAACACCTTGTTCTGGCATAGTAATTCCATATACAATATCTGTATTAATCATTGTTCTTTTGTTATGAGTTACGATAATAAATTGTGAAGTGTTTGAAAATTTATTTATTATTTTATTGAATTTATCAATATTAGCATCATCTAATGGAGCATCTACTTCATCAAAAATACAAAAAGGAGCAGGTTTTAAAAGATAAATTGCAAATAGTAGGGAAGTGGCGGTTAATGTTTTTTCCCCACCAGATAATTGATTTATTGTAAGTGGTTTTTTTCCTTTAGGTTTTGCCATGATTTCTATAGAGGATTCTAAAGGATTATTTTCATCAACTATTAATAAATCACAATCATCATCATCTGTAAATAATGATCTAAAAACTGTTTTAAAATTATTTTTAATTTTTTCAAATGATTCAAGAAAAGAAACTTTAGCTACTTTATCAATTTCTTCTATTGTTTTTAATAAAGAATCTTTGGCTTCAATTAAATCATTTTTTTCTTTAGAAATAAAATCATGCCGTTCCTTTATTTCATCATATGCTTCCATTGCTAGTGGGTTGATTTGACCAATTTTTTCAATTTTTATTTTTAATTTTTCTTGTCTCATTTTAAATTTATCTATAGATAAAGATTCAATAAGTGATTCGTTAATTTTACAATTTTCAAGTTCTATATCAAATTCAACAGAAATTCTTTGAACAATTGAGTTTAATTCTAATTCATTATTATAAATATTTGATTTTAACTCATCTATTAAAAGTAAATTATTGTCTTTTTTAATTTGTAAATCTTTTAATTCTTTGTCATCATTATCAATATGGGATTTTAATGTATAATAATTATTTTCATATTTTTCAAGCTCATTCTCTAATACTTCTTTTGAATTGTACATAGTAATTAATGTTGAATCTTTAACATTATTTTCAGTGGACAGTTTACTTATTTCCTCTTCAGAATCTTTTAGTGTATTGATATTTTTTTCAATTCTTTCGTTATTAAGTTTAAATGTATGAGATTTATATTCTGATTCTTTTTTTAAAGATTCTATTTTATTTTTTAGCTTATTATATTGAATTTCTTCATTAGAAAGATCTTTTGATTTTTGAGTAAAGATTTTATTAATTCTAATAATTTCTTTATTCTCTTGTTTAAATAATTTTTCAACATCTTTAATTGAATTTATTAATTCATCTATTTCTATTTGAATAGATTTTATTTTTTTTTCTAGATTGACTTTATTAATATTTTCAATGCTTATTAATTTTAAAATTTGAGTTTTTTTGTTAGTTAAAGATTCTAAATTATATTGAATAGATCTAAAATTTTCTTCTACATCTGATATATCAGAAATTTTAATACTTTTATTCTTTAAATCTTTTTCAAATTTTAAATATTCCTTTTTTGTTTTATCAAGTTTTTTTAATAAAACATTCAATTTAGAAGTGTAAATTTTGATTTCTTTTTCTATACTAGAAATTGAAAATTTTGATCTTTGGTTACTTTCTGAATCATATTTAATTTTTTCTTTTAATTCTATAATTTTCTCAGATAATAGTTTTGATTTTTCTGCTTTTAATCTTTTTGATTCTTCGTGCTTTCTAATTTTATCAAGTATTATGTTTATAGATTTTTGTTTTTTAATAAGATTTTTTTCATAAGGTATAAGAGATGATTTTGATGATTCTAATTTTGAATTTACTTTACCTATTTTAGAAACAACTTTTACATTTTCATTTTCAATATTTTTTAATTCTTTTTTTTTAGTACCTAAAAATTCTCTGTTATTTTTTGATATTTTTAAAGCTAGATTGATACTTATTTCTTTATACTCTTTTTTATAATTATAATATTTTTCTGTTTGTTTAGCTTGTCTTTTTAATGATCTGAGATTTTTTTCAATTTCATAAATTAAATCTTCAACTCTTTCTAAATCTGATTCCGTATATTTTATTTTGTTAATAGTTTCTTTTTTTCTTTTTCTAAATTTTGAAATTCCAGCGGCTTCTTCAAATAAACTTAATCTAGAATTATCTTTATTATTTAATATATTATCTACCATAGATAATTCTATAATTGCATAATTATTTGATGATATACCAGTATCTAGAAATAAATTTGTAATATCCTTTAATCTGCATTTCACATCATTTAATAAATATTCACTATCTCCCGATCTAAAATATTTTCTTGTAATTGAAACATTAGAATATTCTGTAGGAATAACATTTTTTGTATTATCGAATGTTATTGTTACTTCAGCTAATTGAAGTTTTTTTCTGGTTTTACTTCCATTAAAAATAACATTTTCCATTTTATCAGATCTTAAAAGAGTTGTTCTTTGTTCACCCAATACCCATCTTACTGCATCAACGATATTAGATTTTCCACAACCATTTGGTCCAACAATACCTGTAACACCTTCATTGAAATTAATAACCGTTTTATCACCAAAACTTTTGAAACCTTTTATTTCAAGTTTGTTTAGTCGCATAAAATTATATGAGTTATTTTTGAACTTAAATATAATAATATAAATATGGATTTTGGAGAATTATTAGAATATCTAGCACCCCTTGCGTTCTTGTTAATTGCTTTATTTAATTCTTTTTTTAGAAAAAAAAAATCTAAGCCTGTAAAATCAATTAAAAAAGTTGAAAACCAAACTAAAAAAGGAATTAAATCATTTAAAGATTTGCTGTCAGTAGTTAAAGAAGAAATAAATGCTGAAAAAAATATATACAAAACAACAGAAGAAAAAATATCAGACGATATAATTATTGAAAACGAAAAAGAACCTAAAGAATCTTCTTCAGAAGAAATTAATGATCTAGATAAAAATAATGAGATTAATGATTTAAAAAAGGTAAATAAGTTTCCTAATTTAAAAGATAGTCTAATTAAAAAATTGAAAAATAAAGAAAATATTAAAGATGCTATTATTTTAAAAGAAATTCTTAAAAGAAAATTTTAATTTTATCTTTTATTAATTTCTACATACTTAAGAGATTTTTCTCCTGTATAAATTTGTCTTGGTCTTCCTAAAGGTTCATTATTGTTTCTCATCTCTTTCCACTGAGCAATCCAACCTGGTAGTCTTCCAAAAGCAAACATTACTGTAAACATTTCAGGTGGAAAACCTAATGCACGATAAATTATTCCACTATAAAAATCTACATTAGGATATAACTTTTTATCTATAAAATATTGATCTTTCAATGCTATTTTTTCTAAAGCTTTAGCTAAATCTAAAATAGGATCATTAATCCCAAGTTGATCAAGAACATTATCTGCAGCTTCCTTAATTATTTTTGCTCTTGGATCAAAATTTCTATACACCCTATGTCCAAATCCCATAAGTCTAAATGGATCATCCTTGTCTTTAGCTTTTTTAATATATTTTTTTATATTTGAACCATCCTTTTTTATTTTCTCAAGCATTTCAATAACTGCCTGATTAGCTCCACCATGAAGTGGTCCCCATAATGCATTCATTCCACCGGAAATAGAAGCATAAATACTTGATAATGAAGAACCTACAATTCTTACTGTAGATGTAGAACAATTTTGTTCATGATCAGCATGTAGAATTAATAATTTATTAAGTACATCACTTATAAGAGGATTATAATCATAATTTTCTGTTGGCATTTTAAACATCATTTTAAGAAAATTAGAACAATAATCAAGATTATTATCAGGATATACAATTGGTTGACCTATCCGTTTTTTATAAGACCAAGCAACAAATGTTGGAAATTTACTTAACATTCTAATTATACTTAAATCAACTTTATCTCTTGATCTGTTTGGATCAATAGATTTAGGATAAAATGCTGTTAAACTAGTAATTAACGATGATAAAATACCCATTGGATGAGCATTGGATGGAAAACCATCTAAAATTATTTTAAAATCCTCATGTACTAAAGTATGGGTTTTAAGTTTGGCTTCGAATTTTAATAATTGATTTGAAGATGGTAGATTTCCATAAATAAGTAAATAACAAACTTCGGTAAATGTAGATTTTGAAGCTAAATCTTCTATAGAATAACCACGATGTCTTAAAATACCTTTTTCACCATCTAAATAAGTAATTCTGCTGGTTGTAGATCCTGTATTTTTAAATCCTTTATCTAATGTAATTAATCCTGTTTTAGATCTTAATTTGGATATATCTATACCTAATTCATTTTCTGTACCAATAACAACTGGTAAAGAAATTTTTTTACCATCGTATTCTAAATGTGCTTTTTTTGCCATATAAAATATTAATTATCACCAAGTATTATAGGTAAGCCATCTTTACTATTACCAATTATAATGACTTTAGTATTAGGAGATTCTGAAAGTTTTGTTGTTGCTTCAATTCCCCTCATTTTTAAAAGTGCAGGGGTTAAACTATTATTGATTATTTTATTTGCTCTAGCTTCTCCTTCAGCAGCAATTCTTTTTCTCTCTGCTTCACTCTCTTCTCTTTGAAGTCTAAATTGATAAGCTAATGCTTCTTGTTCCTGTTGTAATTTGCTTTCTATAGCATTTTTAATTTGTTCGGGTAATGAAATAGATCTAATTAATAGTGATTTCATTACTATGTTATTGCCTGGTTTAGCTAATACTTCACTAGCTTCAGCTTGTATAGAATTTTCTACTTGAGATCTTTTGGTTGAATATATTTCTTCTGCTGTAAATCTTCCCATAACTTGCCTTACGGTAGATCTAAATTCAGGTCTAACAAGTCTTCTAAGATAATCCATTTGAAAAGTTTCATAAATTTCGCCTATACTATCATACATAGGATGAAAACTCATTGTTACATCTACGTTTATATTTAGTCCATTTTTATCGAGAACATCAATGGTTTCTTCGACTAAATTATCAGTGATATCAAATTTATAAACCTCATTCCAAGGTGCTTTCAAATGAAAACCGGGTGAAATTACATTTTTTTTGTCAAGACCAGTTGATGAGAGTTTATAAAATATTACAGCTCTTTCTGTTGATTCAATAAGGTAAAATATACTTGAAGCAAATGAAAAAAGAATTGTTAAACCAAAAAGGAGGAAAATTATTAAAGAAAGTAGTTTATTGTTTTGCATATGATTAATTTTTCCACAAATATAATCTTATTCAACAATAATAAAAGTATAATGTTTTTTACCTTTTTGTAATAATATAAATTTATTAAGTAATAGATTTTCTGATAAATTATAATTTTCATCAATTATTTTCTTTTTGTTGATACTTAAACCGTTATTATTAATCATTCTTCTGACTTCTGATTTTGATTTAAAAATTTGATTTTTAGAATCTTCTGATAATATAGATATTAAACTATTTGATAAATCAGATTTTTTTATAGTAACACAAGGAACTGCGCTGGATAAAGATCCTAATTCAATTTCATTCATTTTTATTAAATCTTCATATTCTGCTTTACCAAATAAAATTTTTGATGTCTTTTTTGCAACTTCTAAATTAGATTTTCCATGAACTAAAATAGTTATTTCATCGGCTAAAAAATTTTGTAAAATCCTTAAATGAGGATCTTTTATGTGCAATCCAATTAATTTTTCTATTTTATTTTTACTTTCTAAAGAGAAAATTTTAATAAAATTTATTGCATCATCATCAGATATATTTATCCAAAATTGGTAAAATTTGTATGGACTAGTTTTCTTTTCATCTAACCAAACATTTCCATCTTCTGTTTTACCAAATTTACCTCCATCGGTTTTTGTAATTAAAGGGGTTGTTAGTGCATATGAATCATCTTTTCCAATTTTTCTTATTAGTTCAATTCCAGTTAATATATTTCCCCATTGATCAGATCCTCCTAATTGAATTTTTACATCTTTATTTTTCCATAACCAATAAAAATCATAACCTTGTATAAGTTGATATGTGAATTCAGTATAAGATATTCCGGTTTCTAATCTATTTTTAACAGAATCTTTTGATGTCATATAGTTTACAGATATATGTTTTCCAACATCTCTTAAAAAATCTAAAAGATTAAAATCATTAAACCAAGTATTATTATTTACAATTGAAGCAGCAGTTTCACCAGAAAAATTAAGAAATTTTTCAAATTGTAGTCTTATTTTTTCTTGATTAGAAGATATTGTTTTTAAATCTAAAAATTTTCTTTCTTTTGATTTACCAGATGGATCACCTATCATTCCAGTTGTTCCACCTATTAATATAATAGGTTTATGCCCACATTTTTGAAAATGAACCAATGTCATTATCTGAACTAAATTTCCTATGTGTAATGAATCAGCAGTAGGATCAAATCCTATATATCCAGATGTTGTATTATTAGATAAATATTTTTCTGTATCTGGAGTAACGTCATGAATCATTCCTCTCCACCTTAATTCTTCTACGAAATTTTTCATACTAATGAATTATAATTAATTACATGCAATATTATTAAAAACTATTTACATTTAAGTATCTAATTAAAATGATAGAAACTTATACTCAAATTAGTCAAAATTTGAAAAATGGTAAATTCTCTAAAATTTATCTTTTAATGGGAGAGGAGACTTTTTTTACAGATAAAATATCAAATTTTTTTCAAAATAAATTTATAGATGAATCATTAAAAGAATTTAATTTAGAAATTCATTATGGAAAAGATTCTTCAATATTAAAAGTTCTAAATTCATGTAAGAGCTTTCCTATGATGTCTGATAAAAAACTAATAATAGTTAAAGAAGCTCAAGAACTTGATGTTTTTAAAACAAAAAATAATACTTATTTAAACTATTTACTAGAATATATAAAGAATCCAAATCAATCTTCAACAGTCATATATTGTATTAAAAATAAAAAATTAGATAAAAGAGGCAAACTTTATAAAAGTTTTCTAGAACATGCTATAGTTTTAGATTCAGATGCTAAAGAAAACAAAATATATGACAATCAAATTCCTAAATGGATAAGAAATGAAGTTCAAAATGAAAATTTTACTATAAATGATGATGCTCTGTTTCTAATATCTGAAAATATTGGCAATAACTTAGTTAAAATTTCTAATGCTTTAAAAAAAGTTTATATTAATAAAACTAATAAAACCATAGATGTAAAAGATGTCGAATCTTATGTGGGTATTAATAGAGATTATAATTATTTTGAATTACAAGATAGTTTAGTTGAAAAAAATCTTATTAAATGTTCGAAAATATTCAATTATTTTAATTCAAATCAAAAAACATTTCCTATACAAAAAACCATAATATATTTATTTTCTTTTTACTATAAATTATTAATTATAAAATCAAAAAACATACACAATTTAAATACTATTTCTTCAACGATAAGCGTTCATCCTTTTGTGGCTAAATCTTATTTAACTGCTCTATCTAATTATAGTTTATTAGAAATAAAATTAATCTTAAAAACAATTAAAAAACTTGATTCTATTTCTAAGGGTATCTATAGAATTAATAATGATGAAAATTCATTGTTATTAGAAACATTATTTAAAATTTTTATAAAAAAATGAAAAAATTAATTTTTATCATGCTTTTATCTTTTAATCAGTTGTGTTTTTCTCAAGAAAATCATCAAATCATAAATTCAGATATTCATTCTAAAATTAAACAAGCATATTCAATTAACAATTATGACTTAGTTGTGAAATTATATGAGAGTTATTTTCCTCAAATAGATTTTAATAATGAAAAAACTAGTTACTACTACATTTCGTCAAAAATTAATACTCATAATGTAGATAAATCATATTATAATATAGAATTATATATTGATTTATATAATGGAAGATATTTAAAAAATCTTTTATATGAATATGGAGAATTTAATTTTAATAAAAAAAATTATAAAATCGCAATAAAGTACCTATCAAGGATTACTGATAAAAATGATGAAAATATTAGCTATATCCTTGGAATATCTCATTTTAACAACAAAAATTATGAGACAGCATATGATTATTTAAAAAATATTACCAATGAGAATCTTATCGATAATACTAATTTTTCGCTAGGTGTTATTTCATATTCATTAAATAATTTAGATGAATCAATTAGTTATTTTAAAAAAATTAATAATTCTAATTATAGAAACAAGACACTTCAGTATGAAATAAGTATAAATTTTTTAAAAAATAAATATAAAGATGTTATTAAACTCAAAGAATATATAAATCAAAAAGTCGAAAATTTAGATTACTCTATATATTATATAGCAAAATCATACTTTCACTTAGAACAATATGATAATGCACTAAAACACTATAATAAACTTAATTCTTCTATTGATAGAGAAAATGAAATTAAATTTTCAATTGGATTTTCTTACTATAAAATTGAAGATTATCCTAATGCTATTAAAATCTTTAAAGAATTAGCATTTATAAAAAATAATTATACTCAATTATCATCTTTTTATTTAGGTGAAATTTATACTAAAACAAATGAATTAAATTTTGCATTAAACGCATATTATGCATCTTATAAGATAGATACTGATAGTTTATATACACAAAATTCGCTTCTTAATTATTCTAAAATTAATTATGTGATAGGTGATCATGATTTAGCAATAGTTACATTGGAAAAACTAATAAGCAAATATCCAAATTTTAAAAAAGATGAAGTAAATAAATTATTGGGTGAAAATTATTTTATGACAAATAATTATCAAAAAATTATTAAGTACATACAGTCATTAGATGAAATTAGTGATGACATAAAAAAGAAATATCAGATAATAACTTATCAAAAAGGTGTTAATCAATTCAATAAAGGAAATTTTAATAATAGTATTAATTATTTTAATTTATCAGTCAAATATGATCTCGATAAATCTATTTATTTAGAATCTTTACTTAATATTTCAGAGGCATTGTTTATTGGAAACAAATTTGAAGAATCAAAAAATCAACTATTAAAAATAACTAACTCAAAATATATTGTACCTAAAAATATATTACTAAAGACAAATTTATCTCTGGGTTATGTAAATTTTAATCTAAACTCTTATAAAGAGTCAATAAACCATTTTATTTATTATTTAAAAAATACTAATAATTCAAATAATATAACTGATGTTCAATTAAGATTAGCAGACGCCTATTATGCATCAAAAAGTTTCAATAAAGCTATAAACACATATGATAAAATAGATAATTATAATAATAAAGATTATATAAACTATCAAAAAGGTTTATGTTATTATGGCATGAATCAATATGATAAATCTATTATGTTTCTTGACAAAGTTTTATTAGTAAAAACATCTAATTTAAAGGATGATGCTCTTTTTAGAAAAGCTCAAATTTCACTAGAAACATCAAATTTTGAAAATGCAATAATATATTATTCTAATTTAATAGATGAATATAGAACCAGTGATTACGTACCATATTCTTATTTAAATCGTGCTACATCATATTTTAATTTAAAAGCTTATGATCAAGCAGAAAAAGATTTTATTTTTATTTTAAATAATATATTATCTGAAAATATATTAAGTGAATCACTGCTTGGAATCCAAAAAATAGTTTCATATACAAATAATTATAAATTGTTAAATGATTATGTTGAATCATATAAAAATAAATTTCCAGATAATAAAAATATTGAATCAATTCAATATGAAACATTAAGGAATTTATATTTTAATCAACAATATAATGAGTTTATAAAATCTTCTAATTCCTATAGAAATAACAATAAGGAGAGTATTAATTTATTAGAAATTAATTTTTACACTGCTGAATCATTTTTTAGAAATACCATATATGATAGTGCATTAATTTTTTATGAAAGTGTTGTCGATACTTTAAATACAAAATATTATACAAGATCATTGAATAGAATTGCTTTAATTAAACAAAAACAACTAAAACATAATGAATCGTTGAATTACTATAAAATATTAAATAAAATATCAAAAAATAATAGAGAAAAAATAGATTCTTATATTGGTATTGTATCAAATCATTTACATCTAAATAATTTAGATTCTGTAATATATTATTCAGAACAAATAAATAACTATGATAAAATTTCATTTACTAATAGAAATAAAATCAATTTATTAAAAGCAAAATCATATTTAAAAAATAATAATGAATCCTCAGCAATTGATATGTTATTAACAACAATAAATCTTGTAAAAGATGAAAGTGCTGCAGAAGCACAATATTTATTGGCGGAACTATTTTTTAATAGAAATGAAAAAAAACAAGCTTTAGAAACATTATATACATTAAATGAAAATTTTATTAGTCAGAAACATTGGGTTGGTAAAAGTTATTTATTGATAGCTAAAATATTTATTTCAATGGATGAAAATTTTCAGGCTAAGGCTACATTAAATTCTCTTGTAGATAATTCAGAAATTGAAACCATAAGAGAAGAAGCTATTGAGTTATTAAATAAATTAAATAGAAATGAATAAATATATTTTAATCATATTGTTATTTTTTTATAATATTTCATATAGTCAAAATAATGAGGGTGAAATTGAAGATGCTCAAATTTTAATTGAAAAAAATAGTTCGATTGTATTACCAAAAGTTGATAAAATAATAAATAAAATAAATAGTGATTTTTATACATTAGATAAGGAAGATATTCAATTTTCATACCTTAATTATTTAATAATAAATGATAATAAAAAAATTGACAAGTTTATAAGATTAGAATCTGAAAATAATAATATTTCTAAGAATAATATCAGATTACAAGTAGGTAATTATAAAAGCTTTTTAATAAATGGTAAAAGCAAAATTTATAAATATAACAATTGGAGCTCTTATTTAAACCTCTATCATAAATCAAATCTTAAAGGAATTTATCATGAAAATAATAGTCAATTCAATGAGTCTGATTTTGATTTATATTTAAATTATTCTAAGAGAAATAACACATTTGATGCTCTATTTAATTTTAAAAAAATAATTACAGGATACTATGGCTATCTAGAAAATTTAAATAAAATAGATTTTAATGATATTGAAATAAATAATTCTAAATATTCAATTAACTATGGATATTCTTATTCTAAGAAGAAAATTTCAGGTAGAATTGAAAATAAAAATTCTTTTTATAAAGACTCCCTATACGATGAATATAATAATATTATTAATTTTAAACTTAATTATTTGTTCTCAAAAAAATTAAATTTTTTGATAGCATTTAATAATGATTATTATCATCTTAATTCTTTTGATAAACTTCAAATAAATACTTACAATTTATCAGGATTACTAAATTATACTATAGAAAATTTTTACTTATTAATTGGTGGAAAATTAAATCAATCATCAAAAAATTACAAAGGGAAATCTAAAAATTTTGGGGGATTATATCCGATTGTTAATTTAAAATATAAGCTAAATAATTTATCATTTAATGTTAATTATGGAGGTGGATTATTTTCAAATAAATATTCAGAAAAAATTTATTCAAATCCATTTATTTATGATCCATTTATTTTTGGAAAAATAAATAATACTAACCAAAAATTTAACATTAATGCATCAATTGAATATCAATTAAACAATAATGGAAATATAAAACTTGCAATTTCACAAAAAACACTAAATGGTTTTACTAATTATATCTACAATAATGCTGAGAAAAATAATTATCCTTTCTCTACAATGACACCTATCTATTTATATACATTAATTAGATATGATGAAAACACATATGTTAGTCAATTAAACTTTTCATTTAAATTTCCTGTTAATTCATATATAAATCCTAGTCTTGATTTTGTTTATAGAAAATTTGATCATGAAGAATACAAATATGATTTAGATACTGATGTATTATATAAACCTCTATATACCTTAAATATTAAAAATAAAATTTCATATAATAAATTAAAATCTAACATTGGTATTCATTTATTATTAGATTCTTATGCTATGGATTTTAATTCTAAGATCATTAACATAAATGATTATATAAATCTTTATTTATACTCCAATTATCAACTAAATGATAAAATATCTTTTGAATTAGACATTAATAACATTCTCAACAAAAGAAATGAATTTTATTTTATGTATCCAGAATTAGGATTTAATGCTATGGCTGGTATATTATTAAAATTTTGATAAATGAAAGAAAATAATGATGATTTTGGTTTATTAGATATTGATAGCAATAAATATAAGATTAAAAAAAAATTTAATTTTTTTTTTCTTTTAATAATACTATTCTTATCTACTGGTATCTTTTATTATATAAAAAACAACACACATTTATTTGAAAATAAAGATCTAGTATCTAAAATAGATTCCATTAGAACTGAACAAAAAAATATTGATAGTACGATTATTGAGTTTGAATTTGATAGTATAATAATTGCAAAAAATTCTGATAGTATAATTGTTCAAAATAAAGATACAATAGAAATAATTAGTAATAATACTATTGAAATTGAAAGTCTTCAAATCTTAACCCAAAATAAATTAACTGGAAAATATTATATAATTGCAGGTAGCTTTTCTAATTATAAACTATCTTTAAATAAAGCTAATATGCTATTAAATTTAGGGTATCAACCAATAATAATTTTACCTAATAGGGATAATATGCATAGGGTAGGAATTGATTTATTTGATGATATTGATGCAGCAAAAAAATCTCTAAAAAATTATAGCAAAAAATTAAATGACAAATTATGGATCTTAAAATATTAATTCTTCAAATTTTAAATGAGCAAGATGCTTTAAGTATTATAGAAACTCAAGAAAAAATATCTGTTATGGATCTTCTATTTAAAGGAGGGTTTATGATGATTCCAATTTTTCTTCTTTTTATAATAACCATATATATATTAATTGAAAGAATTTTAGTGATAAATAAAGAATCTAAATCACCAAAAAATTTTACTGATGAAATAATAACAAGGGTTAATAATAATGATATTAATGGAGCTAAATTAATTTGTAATGATACAAATAATCCTATTGCTAGAATGATATTAAAAGGATTAAATAAAATAGAAAGTAGTCTTAAGAATATTGAAACTTCAATAGAAAACGTTGGTAAAATAGAAATTTATAATTTAGAAAAAAATTTAAGTTTATTAGCAACTATTTCTGGTGCCGCACCTATGATGGGTTTTTTAGGAACTGTTACTGGTATGATACAAGCATTTATATCAATTGCCCAAGAAGAAGGTGCAGTAAGTCCTAAATTGTTATCTAGTGGAATTTATGAAGCTATGATAACTACTGCCACTGGATTATTTGTTGGTATAGTAGCTTATCTAGCATATAACTATCTTGTTTCAAGAGTTGAAAAACTTATTCACAGAATGGAATATTCAACCATTGAATTTATTGAAACCTTACAATCTAAAAAATGAATTTAAAAGCTAATAATAAGATTAATCCATTATTTAGTATGTCTTCAATGACTGATATCATCTTTTTATTATTAATTTTTTTTATGTTAACAGCATCATTTATAACTCCATCGGGTCTTCCTGTTAGTCTCCCATCAAGTAAATCATCTACAATTGTTATTCAAAAGGTTTCAGTTACAATAACTAAAGATTTAAAATATTTTGTTAATGATAAAGAAGTCAACATTTCTGATATAGAAATTCATTTAAGAGATGAAATAGGTGATAAAGAAGGTTTAGTTGTTCTGCATTGTGATAAAGATGTTCCTGTTGAACATTTAGTTAATGTTGCAGGTATAGCAACATCATTAGAAGCTAAAGTGACTATTGCAACTCAACCAAGTAAAAAATAATGCGAGAAAAAGAATATAAAAAAATAAAAAGAAAGGCAATATATCTTACCATTTTATCAAATTTTATTTTTTTTATATTACTCTTCATAATAATTGCTTGGACTGAAACATATCCACCCCCAGAAGAATATGGTATTGAAATTGGAACTGAAGTTCTTGACAATACTTTTTTAAATAATAATGATGAAAATCCTGAAAATCAAACAAATGATATTATAGAAACACCCAATGAAGAATTAGATGAAATAATTACTGAAAATATAGATGATGAATTAATAGAAGAAAAAGTAAAAAATATTAATAACATAGAGAATAATTTGGAAGAAGAAATGCCTATTCCAAAAACAGAAGTTAATGAAACAAATATTGATAAAAGTGAAAATAATGCTTCTTTAATGGATTCAAGCTCAATCATAAAAGAAAATAAACCTAATAAAATTGATGAAAGAGCTTTATTTAATTCAAAATCAAGTTCAGGAGAAGAAGGGTCATCTTTAGAAATGCAAGGATGGATATGGGATTTTCTTCCTAATCCAAAAGATAATAGTTCTGAAAGTGGTAAAATAGTTTTTGAATTAATAGTAGATTATTATGGTGATATTATAGGTTTAAAAACTTTAGAAACAACATTAAGTCCTAAAGTAGAAAAGATATATAGAGAAGAAATTTTAAAATTAACATTTAGCCCAATTAATAATAATAATCCTGCAGAAATTTCTAAAGGAAAAATTACATTTATTATTAAAAATAATTAGATGAACTATAAGGAGACTATAAAGTTTCTGTACAATAATCTGACAGTTTATCATATTAATGGTAAAAAAGCTTATAAGCCTGGTTTAAAAAATATATTAAAACTAGATTCAGCATTAAATAATCCACATAAAAATTATAGAATTGTTCATATTGCTGGAACAAATGGAAAAGGAACAACAGCACAGGGTATTTCTAGAATAACAAATAGTAATGATATTAAAACTGGATTATACACATCACCACATATCAAAGATTTTAGAGAAAGAATTAGAGTTAATGAAAAAAAAATAAGCAAAAAATACATTATATCATTTATTGAATCAAACTTTGATTTAATTAAAAATATAAGACCATCTTTTTTTGAAATTACAACTATAATGGCGCTAAATTATTTTAAATATAAAAAAGTAGATTTAGCTATTATTGAAGTCGGTTTAGGAGGTAGACTTGATTCTACTAATATTATTAATTCTTTTCTAAGCATAATAACAAATATTAGTTATGATCATCAAAACATACTAGGAAATAAATTAATAAATATTGCTAATGAAAAATCGGGTATAATCAAAAAAAATTCCATTTTTATTAAAGGTGAAAAGCAAAATAATATAGATAATATTTTTGTAAAAAAATGTAATAAATTAAAAACAAAGTACATTAAAAGTTATGAAAATGTTAAAATAAAATCATTAAGTAAAAATATTTTTTCAAGAAAAATAAATATTAAAACTAATAAGTTAGAATTTATATTAAATATAAGACCGTCAACAAATTATTATCTAAAAAATATTCCTTCAATAATAAATGCATCTCATATTATTTTAAAAAAATTTAAAATTAAAATATCAAAACATTCATTCTACGGACTAGAAAATTTGACAAACAAATCAAGCCTTAGAGGAAGGTGGCAAATTCATTCAAAAAAACCATTAATAATTTCTGATGGATGTCATAACATAGAGTCAATTAATAATATTATTAATGAATTAAATTCATATAAATATGAAAAAATTTATTTTATTATTGGCGGTGTAAAAGATAAAAAATGGGAAAAAATAATTGAAATATTACCTAATAATTTTAATTATATTCTATCGAAACCTAATAATAAAAGAGCAATAGATCCAACTAAATTAGGTGTTTATTTTAAAAAAAATCAACTAAATTATATAATCATCAAAGAAGTAAATAATGCAATATTTTATTGTAAAAATAAGCTTAAATCTAACAAAGAATTAATTTTTATTGGGGGTAGCTTTTTTCTAATTTCAGATATAAATGAAAAATAAATTAGAAAGATATTTACAAAACAAACAAAATAATTATATAATAGAAGAAGGAAAATTTATATACAATAAATTAAAAGGTAATTGGAATAAAATTTTTAAAAACAATAATCCAATATTTTTAGAATTAGGATGTGGTAATGGGGAATATACAATTAATAATTCGATAAAATGTCAAAATAATAATTACATAGGAATTGATATTAAAGGATCTCGATTGTGGAAAGGTGGTCAAAAATTAAAAAAAATAAAATCTAAAAACGCATTTTTTCTTAGAATACAAATTGAAAATATTTTAGACTTTTTTGATAACAATGAAGTTTCAGAAATTTTAATAACATTTCCTGATCCAAGACCAAAAAAAAGAGATATTAAAAAAAGATTAACAAGTCAAAGTTTTATTTCTAAATATTACAAAATTTTAAAAAATAATGGAAAATTAAAATTAAAAACAGATGACACAAGTTTATTTGAATTTAGTCATCAAATAATCAATAAATCAAAGTTTACTTCTCTTAAAAAGACAAATAATTTATATAAAAACAAAAAATTTGAATCTATTAAAGAAATTAAAACAAAATATGAAAATATCTTTTTGGAAGAAGGAAAAAATATTAAATATTTAGAATGTAAAAAGTTAATTTTGAATTAAATCTAATGTGTCAGATATTGAATTATAATCTTTAAATCCTGCTTTAATTTCATCAGAACCATATAAATTAAATCCTAAAAAAGAATATTTATTAATTAAATCTTCAATTTCAATAAAATTAAGGGTAGGGTTTATTAAAATTTTAAAATTATTTGATAATTTATATAACTGACTACTAGTAAATAGTTCTACATTTTCTATTATCAAATAACTGATCTCGGAAAATTTTTTAATTAAATCATCAACAAAAAATTCATTTAATTCATCAATATGATTAATTGAAATAATAATCCTTTTAGGATTAATATTAACATCATCGATATTAATTTTATGATTTAATTGAATAAAATCAAATAATTCTATTTTTATAATTGAATTTATAAATTCAACATCATTATTAACAAACTCAGCTACTGTATCAACACCATTAATCCACCCAATTATTTCTTTTATATTATCTATTTTAGAACTATTATTATCAAGGTCATTCAGTTTAAATCCTAACTGATTAACCCCCATCGCAGAACAATATCTAGCATCACTTAAATTATTTACATTACCTACTTTAACAAAATACTTTAATGACATTTTTAATTCTAATTATAAAAAAAAGTAATTTTACTTAATAATAGTAAAAGATAAAAATAATGAGTAAACATGGTAAAGTTTTAGTTGCAATGAGTGGGGGAATTGATAGTTCAGTCTCAGCTATACTTTTAAAAGAGATGGGCTATGAAGTAATTGGTTTAACGATGAAGACATGGGATTATGTTACATCAAAATCTTCTACTAAAGAAACTGGATGTTGTAGTTTAGATTCTATTAATGATGCTAGAAATATTGCAGTAGACTTAGGTTTTCATCATAATATTTTAGACATAAGAAGTGAGTTCGGAGATTATGTCATTGATTATTTTACTGATGAATACATGAACGGAAGAACTCCTAATCCATGTGTGTTATGCAATACTCATATTAAATGGGAAGCTCTTTTAAAGAGAGCAGACAAATTAGGATGTGAATTTATAGCAACAGGTCATTATGCTAAAATTAACTTATTAAATGATAGATATTACATTTCTAAAGGCAAAGATAGAAATAAAGATCAGTCTTATGCTTTATGGGGTATTAACCAAAGCAATTTATCTAGAACTATATTCCCATTAGGAGATTTAAAGAAAACTGAGATTAGAGAAATAGCTAAAGAATGTGGTTATGAAAATCTCGTTAAAAAATCAGAATCATATGAAATTTGCTTTGTTCCCGATAATGATTATAGAGGATTTTTAAAAAATAGAGTAAAAAATATAGATAAAAAAGTAAAGAAAGGCAATTTTGTTAATAGTAATGGTAATGTTCTAGGTATTCATAAAGGATATCCATTCTATACCATTGGACAAAGAAAAGGTCTTGGACTAGCTACAGGTTATCCTATTTATGTAACTGAAATAAACAAAGATAAAAATGAAATTATGGTTGGAACTTTTGATGAACTTAAAAGGGATGGAATGTATGTAGATAAACTAAATTTCATGAAATATGATAATATTAAAGGGAAAATAGATGCTAATGTTAAAATAAGATATAATGATAATGGAAGTCCAGCAATTATAGAAAAAATTGAAGATTCTATAAAAGTTTTCTTTGGTAATGGTGTAAATGCTATTACTCCTGGTCAAGCTGCAGTTTTCTATGAAAAAGATGATGTTATAGGTGGTGGTTGGATAAAATCAAGTTTCAAACAGAATAAAATAAAACATTTAAAAAAAATAATTAATGAGTGATATAGCTATATCAATTTTAAACTGTGATTTTAATAATATAAAATTTGAATTAAACAGAATTAATAATTCAAGTATAGAATATGTTCATATTGATATTATGGATGGGTATTTTGTTAAAAAAAATACTGAAAATTTGTTCGATATGAAGACAATATGTAAGTATACAAATAAGAAAATTGATGTGCATTTTATGGTAAAAAAACCTAAAATGTTTATAACTAATTTTTTAAAATATAATCCTGATATTATTTCATTTCATATTGAAAGTGAAGAAAACATAAGTAAAAATATAGCATTAATTAAATCACATGGAATAAAATGTGGAATTGCTATAAATCCTGAAACAGATATACATACTTTAAACAATTATATAAAAAATATAGATGTAATATTAATTATGTCAGTAGTGCCAGGAAAAGGGGGACAAAAGTTTTTAAATTCAACATTCAATAAAATTGAATTAATAAAAGAAAAATTATTAAAAATAAATCCAAAAATAAAGTTAGAAATTGATGGGGGAGTAAATAATTTGAATTCAAAATCATTAAATAAATTAGGTGCAGATATATTAGTTTCTGGAAGTTATTTAATAAATCATAAAAACATCAAAAAAGCCTCTGTTTCTTTATTAAAAGTATAAAAAAACGACAATCATAAGAGTAAATTATAGTATATTTGCATATCATTTAACTATCAAAAATAATCATATATCTTTTCTATGATCGAAGATAAAAATCAAAATATTATACCAATTAATATTGAAGATGAAATGAAGGGAGCTTACATTGATTATTCAATGTCTGTGATTGTATCAAGAGCACTACCAGATGTAAGAGATGGTTTAAAGCCTGTTCATAGAAGAGTTTTATATGGAATGTTAGGGTTAGGGGTAAGTTACAATAAATCTTTTAAGAAATGTGCTAGAATAGTAGGGGAGGTTTTAGGTAAATATCACCCTCATGGTGACTCTTCAGTATACGATACTATGGTAAGAATGGCTCAAGAATGGTCTTTGAGATATACACTTGTTGATGGACAAGGAAATTTTGGATCAATCGATGGTGATTCACCAGCAGCAATGAGATATACCGAAGCTAAACTTAAAAAAATATCAGATGAATTATTATCAGATATAAACAAAGAAACTGTAGACTTTCAACCAAATTTTGATGATACTCTTAGTGAACCCACTGTTTTACCTGCTAAATTTCCAAACCTTCTTGTTAATGGGTCAAGTGGTATTGCTGTTGGAATGGCTACTAATATGGCTCCTCACAATCTTTCTGAAGTAATTGATGGAACTATTCACTATATAGATAATAATGATTGTTCTATTGATGATTTAATTCAACACATTAAAGCACCAGATTTTCCTACTGGAGGTATTATTTATGGTTATCAAGGTGTTAAATCTGCATTTGAAACTGGAAAAGGTAGAATAGTTATGAGAGCAAAAGCTACAATTGACATAAACGAAAATGAAAAAGATAATATTATTGTTACAGAAATTCCTTATATGGTAAATAAAGCCAATATGATAGAAAAAACAGCTTATTTAATAAATGAAAAGAAATTAGAAGGAATTAGTGATATTAGAGATGAATCAGATAGAAATGGGCTGAGAATTGTTTATGAATTAAAAAGAGATTCTATACCTAATGTTATCCTTAATAATTTATATAAGTACACACAACTACAATCTTCATTTGGTGTTAATAATGTAGCACTTGTAAAAGGAAGACCTAAAATTTTAAACCTTAAAGAATTAATTAAAAATTATGTTGAACACAGACACGAGATTGTTGTAAGAAGAACAAAATATGATTTAAAAGAAGCAGAAAAAAGATCACATATTCTAAAAGGATATATTATAGCCTTAGACAACATAGATGATATTATAAATATGATTAAAAAATCTAAAAATCCTGAGGAAGCAAAACTATCTCTTATAAAAACATATAAGTTATCTGAAATACAATCTAAAGCAATTCTTGAAATGAGACTACAAAAACTTACGGGTTTAGAAAGAGAAAAGATAAATAAAGAAAATGATGAAATAAATAAACTTATTAATTCTCTAAATGATATCCTATCAAATAAAGATGAAAGGATGAATATAATTAAAGATGAATTAAATAATATTAAAGACAAATATGGAGATAAAAGAAAATCAGAAATTGAACATTCTGCAGCAGAATTTACTGTAGAAGATATGATTCCTGATGAAGATATGGTTATAACAGTTTCCCACCAAGGTTATCTTAAAAGAACCTCATTAGATGAATACAGAACACAGGGTAGAGGAGGTTTAGGTGCTAGAGGTGTTAAAACTAAAGATGATGATTTTAATGAACATTTATTTATTGCATCAACACACAATTATTTATTAATATTTACTGAATATGGTAAAATATTTTGGAAAAAAGTATGGGAAATACCAGAAGGTTCTAAAGTTTCAAAAGGGAGAGCAATCCAAAACTTAATAAATATTGAACCTGGAGATAATATTAGATCTATAATTACCATAACGAATCTTACTGATGAGGATTATTTAAATAATAACTACTTAGTTATGTGTACAGAAGGAGGGACAGTTAAAAAAACTAAACTAGAAGCTTACTCTAGACCAAGAGTTAATGGAATAAACGCTATAACTATAAAAGAAAATGATAGATTATTAGATGTCAAATTAACTAACGGTGACAATCATATTATAATAGCAAAAAAATCTGGAAAAGCTATTAATTTTCATGAAAATAACGTTAGGCCAATGGGTAGAACTGCATCAGGTGTAAGGGGAGTTAGATTAGAAAATAATAAAGATAAAGTTATAGGTATGATTTGTGTTGCAAGAGAAGAATCTGATTTATTAGTTGTTTCTCAAAATGGATATGGCAAAAGATCATCAATAAAAGATTATAGAATCACAAAAAGAGGTGGAAAAGGAGTGATGACTTTAAAAACTACAGAAAAAACTGGTTATTTAGTATCAATTAAAGAAGTAATGACAAATGATGAATTAATGATAATAAATAAATCTGGTATTACTATACGTACTAAAATTACAGATGAAAACATTAGAGTGATGGGTAGAGCAACTCAAGGAGTTAAATTAATCAGACTATCAGAAGGTGATGAAATATCATCAGTAGCAAAAATAGAAATCATTAAAGAAGAAAAAGAAGAAGAATAATTATATTTAATAATTAGACTTATTTAATTTTAAAGTAACATGAAAAAAATATTTATTTTATTTAATGTTTTTAATATAGCAATATTTGCTCAAGTCTTATTGCCATTTTTTATTATAAATAGTGCTTTCTCTCAATATAAAGGCAATGTTAATAAAGCCGAATCATATCTAAATAAGTCAGAATTAAAAACTGATATAGGAGAAAAAAGATCGTTATTAATAGATGCAAAGGGAGAAATTGATCTTGCTATGACAATTGAAAAAAATAATATTAAAGCTAGATCATGGTATGTTCAAGCAAATATATATTCTGCTATAGCTAGACAATTTTTAGATATTGATCCAGATGCTATAGAAAAAGCAACTGAATCTTATAAATCTATAGGAGATAAAATAAAAACTAATGATGTAACATTGATACAGAATGCGAATGTAGGATTACAAAATCTTTCATCACATTTTGTAAATCAAGCTATATTTGCTCTTCAAGGTTCTGGAGAACCAAATTATGAAGTTGCTTATGAAGAATTTGTAAACTCTTTAAAAATATATCCACAAGATACACTAGGTCTTCTCTATGGTGGATACGTTGCAGAACAATTATATAAATATGATGTTGCTTTAGATTTTTACGCTCAACTTATTAAAATGGACATATTATCAAAAAAAAATACAAATACTATATATCAAAATTCAATTAACATACTATTTAATCATTGTAATTTATTTGATGAATGTGATTCTTTTGAAAAATCTATTAAACTAATTAGTGAAGGAAAAAATATTTTTCCAGAAAACAACTATTATCCTTCAATTGAAATAAATATTGCAATGCGATTAAACAAAGTGGACGATGCTAGAAATAAAATAGACAATCAATTAAAAGCAGATCCTACAAATGCTAGTTTACACTTTAATAGGGCAGTTTTATATTATAATTTAGGGCTTGCACTAGGTGAAAATCAAGGATTTTCAGATAAAGAAAAATTAGATACTTTAGATGTTGTTTATGAAATATCAATTAATGCTTATCAAAAATCCTTAGAGTTTGACGAAAATAATGAGAAAGCAATTATCTATATGATAGATGCATATAAAGCATATGCTAAACCATATTATGACCAAGAACGAAATCTTGATTTTATTGCTTTAAAAGGTAAATATCAATCAGAGTCTAATAGATTAAAAAAAGAAGGAAATGATAGATTATCTGGTGCTTTAGTATACGCTAAAGCATATATGAACTTAAAAGGAGATGAAATTTCTGATGAGGATATAGGAAGTATTTACCCTGTTTTTTCAATTATAGAAGATTATGAAAGTTTGATTTCTATTATTAAAATTTCTATAAATAGAGATAAGACTAATATTGAACATTTAGAAGTTTTAAGAAATGCATATATAAAAATAAAAGATTATGTAAATGCCGAGAAAATATATCAATTAATACTTGAACTAGAATAATCAAATAGTATAAAGTTTTTCAATCACATTTTTCATGAACATCCGAAATAACACCTTTAAAATGAATATGCTCTTTAGGTAAATATATACTAGCTAAAATTTCTATTAATGCTGCTGTAAAAGCTATCAAAGCCGTTAAATAAGCTGATTCCATGATTGCTGAAAAGAATTCGATTATATGAAATAGTGAATGTAAACGTAGTCCCCATCTTAATATTTTAATAAATAGATTTTTCATTTAATCTAATGGTTCTTTAAATATTCTTTTACTTCTTTTGTGTACTTAAGCAGAAGATCATTTGGTATAGGAAATAATAAATTATACTGATCAATTTTCCACATGCCATCTACTTTAGATAATACACCAGTTCCTCTAAATTTTCCATACTTTTCATTAATTACTATTTCATCAAACCATGCAGTGGTATTACTAGAATTTATAAAAATGTTTCTTTCTAAACTTGTATATGTCCAACCAGTACCAGTATCAAATCTATTTTGAGCATATTTTTTAAATTCATCAATTGACCATCTTTCATTTAAATCAGTTCCATGAAAAACTGCTTGTTCATTGAATAGTTCAAAATATTTTTTTCCATTAGCTTCTGATGCATACTTATGAAGCTTATCTAAAACCTTATTAATTTGTTCTTTTTCTAGATTAATTAAGTTTAATAAAGTAATATGTATTAATAATATATATACCATAGCGATTTCTTATTTAACATAATATAAATTATATAACAAACATCATTTAATAGTTAATTTAAATAAAACGACAATTTAATGAGATATTTTCCAAAAAGCTATACCTCCAGCTTGTTTTCCAGTATTTACAGATGAAATTAAATTTAAAGTTTCAAGATTTATAATATCTACTGTACCTGGTTCACCTCCTACTCCTTCAACTGAAATAAATGCATATTTACTATCTGATGAAATAGCAACGCCATGAGAAACATTTCTCTTATTTTTAATAACTTTTAATTCTTTTTTTAATGCGATATCCCAGATAGCAGTCGATCCATCGTTTTTATATGTAACAACTAATAATTTTCCATTAGGAGAAATTTCTACATTATAAGGACCCTTTCCAGTTTTAAATTTTTCTGTTATTTTCCATGAATCTACATCAACCTCAATAATCTCATTCGATCCATTAGCTGCAACATATAATTTATTATTTGAAGGGTGTGGAATAACCCATGTTGGTTTTATTTTAGTATCTGTCATTGTGTGATTCATGTTTGAATGATCCATTTTATCATTCATTAAATTTATGTTATCATTTAATTTTAGTACCCTACTTACTTTTAATGAAACTGCATCAATCTCAAATAATTCATCAGACATCATTGCTACAGAATAATGATAGAGACCATCAGATGATATTCTAGAACCATGAGGCATAGAACCAGTTTGTATTTGTTTTATCTCAGTCATAGTTTCAGGATCTACAACAGACACTGTACTAGGTTTCATATCACCGTGTAAATTAAAATTTACACAATAAAGTAATCCTGTAGTTTCTGAAATTTGCATCGATGCAGGAAATAATCCTAGCAAAGTTTTTCCAACAACCTTATTTGTTTTTGTAGAAAACTTAAAAAGTGTACCATAAGGGTTACCGTGAGCAAGAGTTAAATACCAAAATTTACCATTTGGATCTACAGTTAACCCATGAGGTCCTTCATTTTCAGCTGGCCATATTCCTACTGGTATTTTTTCTAATTCTACTCCATTTACACCATCAAATTTGATTAAAGAAACTTCATCTTCTGATTCAGCAGCCACATAAGCATAATAATCTTGTGAAAAAATTATTTTAGAATTAAACAATAATAAAATAATTAATAAATAAATATTTTTCATTTTATTATTAGTTAATAGAAGCTTTGGTTTTATCTGGTTTAATTGGTTCTAATTTAGCTGATCCAATTCCACTATTCCAATCTGAATAAAACACATGCCCTTTATATAGCTGTGCACCCCAACTCATAGTAGAATTTGGAATATAACCATTTTCACTACCAGAAAGAATATATCCTATTTCTCTTCCTTGTTTATATAAATCACCCATTAAATCACCACTTAAATCTACTACCCTAACTCCTCCAGTATACATAGCAACATACAAAACATCACCATCTATCCAATAGTTATGTGATCCATCTCCAGGAAGTTCATATCTTGCAACTTCTACAGGATTATCAAGATCAGTAAAATCTACAAAATGTAAAAAACCAGCTGTAACATTTTGTCCTTTTACATCAATACCATTTGGAAAAATTTCATCACCCAAGACAGTATAAAATTTTCCTGTTGACTTACTTTTATATGGAAAAGTAGCATGATGAGCACCACTTGCATAATTATAATTAGCAAAAGCAACCGGATTTGAAGGAGATCCATTAGCAATACCATTACCTACATCAACTAAATAAACACCATTTCTCCAATTTGAAGAATATGCAATTCCATCTTCTATCCAAACATCATGAATTGATTGACCAGGTTTTCCTATTTCAAATTTTCCAATTTCTTTAGGGTTTTTTGGATCATCAATATTAATAACATAATATTTTTCACCATTGCTAAGTGCATAAACATGATTTTCATAGATAAACACATTATGTACTCCACCTGTTAAATTGTGAGTATATTCAGAAATTATATTAACATCATAAGGATTAGTTACATCTATAATAATTATTCCATTTTTTCTATTAGAAGCACCTTCCCTACTTATAACACATATTTTTCCATCTTCAGAAACTTTTACATCATTTACTGTTCTAGCATCAACTTGAACACTATCTATCCTAATTAAATTTGAAGGATTTGTGACATCCCAAAAGTAAGTAGTTCCATCAGCTCCCCATGTACCAGAAACAGCATAATCCCTTCCATCAACACCTTCAAATACCCAAAAATCTGAAGTATGTTTATCATTTACTGTTCCAACCCCAATACTTTTAAATTTCCTTTTAATATTTCTATCAATTACATTAACAATTTTAGAAGCAGAAATATTTCCCACATTTGATGTAATTATATATTGACCAGCAACATCGCCAACAAACCTCCCATCTTTTTCAATTAAACCAGATGCTGTATTGCTTTTGTCAAAAGATTTACCTGTAAAAGAAAATTTAATAGGCGCATCTCCTATAACAACATTCTTTTTATCATACGCAACTGCTTTAAATTGAAACACGTCTCCTGTTCTAGCTTCGTCACTATTTGATTTAAGTTCTATATATGAAACAGGATTCTTTTTTATATTAAGAACTATAGAACTAGTAATACCTTCAAACTCTGCAGTTAAAGTCGACTTACCTGATGTTATAGCTTTAACATTATTTAAATTATCTATACTTATTAAATCATTTGATGATGTTAAATTAAATTTTACATCATTTCTTACAAAACCTTTTTCATCAATAACTTCAAAAGTTAAAGGAATATAAGAATCTGTATATAATACGTTATTAATTAATGATATTTTTATTTCATTGACTGGAGGATAATTCACTTTAACAGAAAAATCTTTCCTTAACCTATTACCTCCTTCTTGAATACAAATAGCAACAACTGTATAAAAACCTGGTAAATTAGCAGTTATTTTACCTGTCTCATTATCTACATCTAAAGCTTCTCTATTTCTTGAATAATAAATCATATTATTACAAGAGACCTCATTATCATTATCATCCATTGTTACAGATGAAGCTACAAACGATTCATCAACATCAAGTACTAAATCTTGAATGTTTGAAACAATTCTATTACTTTCTTGAGAATATAATTCAAAAGAAAAAGTTATTATAAACAATAGTATTACAGCTTTAATTATTTTCATTGGGTTTTATTTAATTTGTTTTTTAAAATTCCATTCAGCTAATAATTTAGTTGAAGGATCTAATATTATTTGATTAGGTTCTTTATCAGATTTAATTATAAATTTTTTTAAATCTGGAGTTAATTTAATTTCTTCTAATTTATATAAAAATTCATTTCCATAAAAAATTTTTAATTCTAAAGGCATAGAAAAATAATATCCATCATTTTGAACTTGACTTAAATTAATTATAATTTCTCTATTCTTTTTATCATAAGCCCAATTTCCATCTAAAATAATATTACCTCCTTTATATAACCATTGATCAAAAAATATAGTTAAATCAATATTTGATGCTTTTTCCATTTCTTTTTTAAAACCTTCAGTATCTGTATTTGAATTAAAATTATTTAAATAATAAGATCTAATTCCTTTATTAAAAAAATCATCACCAATATAATTTCTCAACATATGTAATACCCATGCACCTTTTTGATATATATAACCAGATAAAACATTTTTCATATTATCTAAGTCATCATGAACAATTGTATAATCTTTATTTTTTTTATAAAATTTAAAAATACTATTCCTAGAATTAATTAAACCCTCTACAAAATCATCCCTACCATAGGCATGTTCTCTAAACATTAAAGTAAAATAAGTAGCAAAACCTTCACTCAACCAAACATGATCCCAATCATTTTCAGTAACACAATTACCAAACCACTGGTGGGCAACTTCATGAATAATAACATTTCTCCATCGTTTACTTCTTGTTCCAGTAACAGAAACATCACTATAAAAAATAGCAGTTGCTGATTCCATTCCACCACTTACACTATTAGACTGTACATTTGCTAACTTTTCATATGCAAAAGGGCCAACGTAATCACTAAAAAATTGAAGTGTATGTTTAGTTGGAATGGCAAAATCATAAAAACCTTTTTCTCTATCTTGTTTATACACCCATGTTTGAATTGATTTTCCATCAAAATTATCTACGTATTGTACTGCAAATTCTGCTACTCCCAATGCAAATAACCAACAGGATATAGGAACAGATTGTTTCCAATGAGATCTTTTAAGATTACTATCCAGATTAGACTCTTCAATTAACAACCCATTTGATATAACTTGATAATGATTAGGTGCTATTACTATAAATTCAGAAGTTGCCTTATCGTATGGATGATCAACTAGAGGTAACCAATTTCTACCCTTATTTGGCCAATTATCACTAAAAAAAGTCCTATCGCCATGCATATTTGGACCTATTATTAAACCAGTAACAGGTATTCCATGATATTGAACTTCAACGGTATTTATATTATTTATTTCTTTTACGGTTATCAATAGCACATCATTTTTATGTGTAAATGTTACAGGAGTGTCATTATACTTGACATTATCTACAACCATGCCTTTACCATCTTCCCTCATTGAAATCAAATCAAGACGAATAAATTTAACATTATCCGTCTTAATTTTTAAATCTATCGTTGTTATACCAGAAATTATATCATCATCATCATTGAGATTTATTTCAAAAGAATAATTAATTATATCGATGTTATAATTTTTTGGATATAAATCTTTTGAAAACAATGATTCATAATTTAACAATAACATTGTAAATGAAAATAGAAATATTTTTTTTAACATAAATATGAAATTATTTTGATAAAGTAGTAAAAAATTAAATTTACATTATTTTTCATCATTTTTAAAAATAGAGATATATTCGTGACCTTAATTTAAGTAATTATGATTGAAAAGATAGGAATTATAGGAGGTTCAGGCAAAATGGGATCATCATTTAAAAAAAAGTTTAAAAAAATAGGTTATAATGTTTTTATATCTGATGAAACATCAAAGGATAAAGAATTAGATATTTTAAATACTTGTGATTGGATAATATTAACAGTTCCTATTGATAAAACATTATCTGTATTTAAATCAATAAAAAATAAAATCAACAAGAATCAAGTTTTTAGTGATTTTACATCAGTAAAATCAATTATAAGTCAAGAACTAAATAATTGTAATTTCGAAATAGTTTCTTGTCATCCATTATTTGGACCATTAAATGAATTTAAAGGTCAAAATATAATAACTATACCTATTAATACGTCAAAAAAATACCCACAAATTAAAGATATATTTAAAAAAATGCATTTAAATGTAACTGAGATTAAAACACTTAATGAACATGATAATTATATGAGTTTAATTCAAGGAATGACACACTTTTCTCATGTTTGCTTTACAACTGCAATGAAAAAACTTAATCTTGATTTAGATAAAATAATGGAAATTTGTAGTCCAATTTATCTATCAAATATTTCTTTTTCTTCTAGAATTACTGGAGGTGATGAAAATTTGTATACTAACATTATTATGGATAACCCTAAAAACAATGAAGTATTAAAATTATACTTAGAAACATCAAAAAAACTTTATGATCAAATATCAAATAAAAACTACTCATCTTTTAAAGATAATTTCATAGATAATAGAAATTATTTAAAAAAGCATCTATCAAAAATGGTAAAACAAAGTGATTTCCTAGTCAACAAAATGGCAGAGTTCAAATCCACGCAGGAGTCCAAAAAATGAACAAACATCAAGCCGTAAAACTATTCTATGATAGTCATAGTGATAGTACTCATGAAGGGCCCACCCGATACCCTGCGTAGTTCCACCTTGCAATTGCCCTTCTACTTGTTGTGGGTTGATGGCACATCCTACATCTTGGAAGCACGTACACCGCAACAGCTTTATCTTACCTGTATCCAAATCCACTTCTACATCTACCAAGAGGGCAGCAAAGGCGGGGGCTTCCTGGACTTTAGTTACAGAACCGCTTGCGCATATGGGCCCCCCGGGGGATCGGATGCTCTCACCTGCCACCTCTTTCCAAGTCATCGACTGATCAGGAGAGTCCTTTATATAAAATATTTGGTCTTGGTATTCAATTTTGTCCACCTGGGAATCCAAATGAGAAGCTACTTGTCTCTTCATTTGAGATATTATATCTTCAGAAGCATCCTGAAGAGCTATACTCTGAGTCCAGGTGGAACGACTCCCCCAGGTACCGTCCGTCCAGGGAGCGGAACTTGTATTAACTACACGCACATTCACATTTTCTATAGGTATCTGCAACAAATCAGCAACCATCTGGGCCATTGTAGTGCGTGTTCCTGCTAAGTCTACTTGGCAAGTAGAAACTGTGACAGAGCCGTCGGCATGTAATAATATTACCGAGCTCGAAATACCAGTGCCTCCAATCCAAAACCCGACCGCTAAACCCCTACCTTGATTAGGGCCAGTAATGGGGCTGTTCCAGTGAGGATGGCTCTCAATTTCAGCGAGAACCTCATTCAGCCCAATGCTATTGTACGGAAGGTTATTGGGCATTAGGTCACCTTCGGAAACAGCATTAATCTTCCTGAATGTCAGAGGGTCAATATTCAATTTAGCTGCCAAC
>ENA-UPTF01000152-UPTF01000152.1-marine-metagenome-genome-assembly--contig:-NODE-152-length-48561-cov-3.240739_pt1 | contig 48561 bp, 50 predicted proteins | sample MGYA00238166_ERZ767019 | MGnify/ENA primary metagenome ERZ767019 (study PRJEB28930, sample SAMN06266391) | marine metagenome | isolation source: Sea water from 250 m depth | place: Atlantic Ocean | study... | reverse complement strand
ATGTCACGGCAGAGTTTTCGATGTTTATGATCTGCCCAGGACTCTTCCTGGAGGGTGCGATGTTGACCAAGTGATGGCGTTATTTGCTCGTGACAAGAAGGCAATAAAAGGTTTGACGTTCGTTTTGGACGGTCCCAATGGTCTTGAAGTAGTACCAGGAGTGCCAGAAAAAGTACTGCGAGACGTATTAACCCAAATGTGAGGCAATGATTTGCCCCCACGTCTGGCAACCTAGTGATGTGGCACGTCCTGTAATCCTCCTTCTCTCCGGACCGAACCTAAATCTTTTAGGAGATCGCCAACCAGAGATCTACGGCTCCGAAACGCTTCTGGAACACGTTGCCGCTGCGCGCGAACGAGCACAGCAAAAAGGTTTCGATCTGGAGCATGTTCAAAGTAACCACGAAGGTGATTTGATCGATGCGATTCACGGAGCCCGTGGTCGCGTGTCTTCAATAGTCATCAATGCCGGAGCACTTACTCATTACTCATGGTCGTTACACGATGCCTTGACCGCCTACGAAGGTCCGGTAGTCGAGCTTCACCTATCAGACCCCAAAGAACGCGAGCCATGGCGACACTTATCAGTGATTGAACCCGTGGCGGTTGCTTCGGTAGTAGGAAAAGGAGGCTCTGGCTACCCGGAAGCAATTGATATCGCAATCGACGCCTTCAGTAAAAGCGATGATTGATCTCCCAGGAATTAATCACAATTCTCGTCTGCGTGACGTTCGTCAAGCTATGAGCGAGCACTCAATTGAAAACTTTCTCACCATAGACGGCGTAAGCCTCAGGTGGCTCAGCGGCTTCACCGGATCGGCCGGAAAGTTACTAATAGGTGGTTCCTCCAACCACTTGCTCACCGATGGTCGATACGCCGACCAAGCCTCTCGGGAGATATCTGGAACAGATATCGAACTGTTTGTTGGGGATGGGAAGCAACAAAGAGAGTTCATCGTTGCTCGAATGAGAAGTTCTAAGGCTTTGACACTCGAAGCCGACCGGATCACGTGGGGTGCGGTAGAAGAATTAAAAGCGGAGGTGGAGGCAGACGTGCTGCCTTCCAATGGGCTGGTCTCCGATTTGCGACAGGTGAAGGAGCCGGCTGAAGTTGCTCGCATAGAAGCCGCAGCGTCAATAGCTGACAATGCGTTAAAGCAGCTCCTACCGAATCTGAGTGGGCAGCCAACCGAACTCGAATTCGCTCGAGCTCTCGACACTGCCATGCTTGATCTGGGAGCGGAAGCACTTTCGTTTGAAACTATCTGTGCGAGTGGGCCAAACGCCGCAGCGCCCCACGCCAGGCCGTCAAGTCGCGTGATCAGGGCACGAGACTTAGTAGTCATCGACTTCGGTGCCGTAATCGACGGGTATCACTCCGACATGACGAGAACCTACATAGTGGGAGACACCGATCAATCGTCTTGGGACATGGTAAATAGTGTTACCGAAGCTCAAGAACGCGGATGTGAAGTGGTGGGCCCTGGGGTTAAAGCCTGTGATGTTGACGAAGCATGCCGGTCTCACTTAAGCAACAGAGGTCTAGGAGAGTATTTCGTGCATGGGACAGGTCACGGAGTAGGTCTTGAGATTCATGAGGCCCCTTGGATTAATGGAAAAAGCTCCGAAGTTCTCGAGGAAGCTCATGTAGTCACTGTCGAGCCAGGCGTGTACCTTCCCGGTGTCGGGGGTGTGCGTGTAGAAGACACAGTGTTAATTACATCGTCAGGATTCCGACGGCTTACCTCAGCCCCGAAAGATTCAATTGTGTAAGTCGACCCGTTTGTCGACAGTTCCCGAACCCAAGGAAACCCATGTCCATATCCACTTCAGATTTCAAGAATGGGATGACGGTCGATTTAGATGACGGCCTTTTCCAAATATCAGAATTTCAGCACGTCAAACCAGGTAAAGGAGGCGCCTTCGTCAGAACAACGTTGCGGAATGTTCGGACCGGGGCTGTAATCGAACGCACTTTCAGGGCTGGTGAGAAAATGGAACGTGCCGTCATCGACAAACGCGAAATGCAATACCTCTATGCCGACGGCAGTGATCTGGTCTTCATGGATAACGAGACCTATGAACAGCTTCAAGTCGATAAGGAACAACTCGGAACAGCACCGAATTATCTCGTAGAAGGAGAAGGGGCAGTCTTACAAATGTACGGCGGCGAAATAATCGATATTGAATTGCCGGCTTCAGTGGTATTAACAGTTACTGAGACCGAACCAGGGATCCAAGGAGATCGTGTCTCTGGTGCCCGCAAAGCGGCAACCATGCAGACCGGACTGATCGTGCAGGTCCCACTCTTCATTGAAATGAATGAGCGGCTGAAGGTAGATACGAGAACAGGTGATTACATCGAAAGAGCTAACGGGTGACTAAAGATCCGTTTGCCCCCGGTCCTTCAATCCAGAAGCGAGAGGCTCGGGAACGAGCCATTGAGCTGCTATACGAAGCAGAAGTCCGCGGGATATCAGTTGACGATGTTTTAAGCAGCCAGGTGATAGCCCCAGCACAACTCGTCCAAGAGCTTGTCAAGGGGGTGTCGGCAGATGTTGAACGAATAGATGCCGAAATTGACGCGTACCTTAACGAAGGTTGGTCGTTAGATCGTCTCGGAATGCTGGACCTATGGATTCTTCGAATAGGTGTTCATGAACTGCTCCTAGGGGACGCACCAATTGCTGTCGTCATCAACGAAGCAGTCGAACTCGGAAACCTATTTGGTGCAACCGAAGAAAGCGGCAAGTTCATTAACGGCATTCTTGGGGCCGCAGCGCGCGACATCCAATAGACGCGGCCACCAGTTATGAATTAGTCACTGAAGAGAACTCTCTTTGGACTAGGCTGCACACCTGACCGTGAAGCGAGTCCTGTGAGGCTCATACGGACAGGAGGAAAGACAGTGGCCGACCGCGAGCGCCGTATGACGCCCCCTTATGGGGGCGTTTTTGTCGCCCGTACTACCGTGTTGGACGCGGCGCAGGTTCACAGAGCTCTCACGCGGATCAGCCACGAAATTATCGAACGCAACCAGGGACTTGAGGACGTTGTGCTTGTCGCACTCCAGACCGGTGGAGTCGAAATAGCTCGGTTGCTTTCGAGACTTCTGTTTGAGATCGAGGGTGTAGACGTCCCCACCGGAACTCTTGATGTCGCTTTATATCGCGATGACATAGGGCTGAGACCCGTTATGCCTGAAGCAGAAACAGATATCCAGATTGATCTCGGAGGGAAGATAGTGGTGCTGGTCGACGATGTTTTGTTTACCGGTAGAACAATTCGGGCCGCGCTCGACGCTCTCACTGATTTCGGTCGACCGCGTGCAGTTCAACTAGCCGTGGTGATCGACCGCGGTCATCGAGAATTACCGATCCGTCCCGATTTTGTTGGCAAGAACCTGCCCACTCGTCGCGACGAGGTTGTTGATGTGAACCCCGAAGGGGTGCTGTTAGGGGAAATGCGCAAATGAGCAACCACCTCATCAAGCTTGCTGACTTAGACCGCGACGCCATTCGGGAGTTGTTGCATCTAACGGATCGCTTCGTGGAAGTTAGCCAAAGACCAATCCCTAAAGTTCCGGCATTACGGGGTCGGACCATAGCGATGGTCTTCTTCGAAGATTCGACCCGTACTCGCATGTCATTCGATCTAGCCGCCAAACGACTTTCGGCAGATGTCATTGACTTCCCCACGCACACATCGTCTCTTTCTAAAGGAGAGTCACTGCAAGACACTGTGGAAACAATTGGAGCCTTAGGAGTTGATGCCCTGGTTATTCGTCATGCTTCCGGTGGTCTTCCAGGAGAGATCGCTGAAGCAGTTGGGGAAACAATTTCGGTAATTAATGCTGGTGATGGATTGAATGCTCACCCCACGCAGGGACTGTTGGATGCCTACACCCTGTGTCAACACTTCCATGGTGCAGCTGGAATTGAAGCGTCATTGTCCGGGATCCACGTGGGCATAGTTGGTGACGTTAAACACAGCCGCGTCGCGCGAAGCGACTTGGCCGTGTATCGCAGTCTCGGAGCGAAAGTGACCATCGTTGCTCCCCCAGAACTTCAACCTACCGATCTCGACAACTGGCCGGTTGACATTACCGATGACCTAGATGAAGTACTTCCAAGTTTAGACGTCGTGGGACTACTCAGAATCCAGAAGGAACGCATGGGTGAGACCGTCGTCGACTCTATAGACGACTACATCGAGCGCTATGGAGTCACTGAATCTCGAGCTAACAGGATGAACGACAACATCGTGATCTTGCATCCAGGACCAGTAAACCGAGGAATAGAAATCGCTGACACGGTCTTAGATAAAAGGGCAAATGTCCTCATTAACCAACAAGTCACTAATGGAGTAGCAGTGAGAATGGCAGTTCTTTTTCGATTGTTGGGCTCGGGAATAGAGATTGATTGATGTGGAAGCAAATAAACAAAAAATCGAGCAAGAGGAAAAATGATGGACGGCGGGCAGGTTAAGTGACCCAAATTCGCGAAGGAGCGTTGGTGCTCGCCGATGGGACAGCGTTCGAAGGTGAACTTATAGGCGCAGAGGTCGATGTCACTTCTGGGGAGGTGGTGTTTAACACCGTCTTGAGTGGATACCAAGAAGTAATCACTGACCCGTCCTACGCCGGACAAATAATTAATTTTACCTACCCACATATAGGGAACTACGGCGTCACAGCCGCTGACGACGAGGCGGAACGTCCCTTCTGCAGAGGTGTGGTTGTCCGTGAACTATCGAGACGGAGGTCTAATTGGCGCAGTGAAGGCGACTTAGATACTTACCTACGATCAGAAGGCATACCAGGAATCGCTGGTGTTGATACCCGACGACTAACCCGACACGTTCGAGAAAACGGCGCTATGCCTGCCGCATTCGGTTCCACCTCCTTCGAACAGCTCACTAAGGCGGCCTCATCAGAGCCCGGCACGACTGGCGTAGATCTTGTGAGCGCGGTGACTACTTCAAAAGCATACGAAGTTCAAGGTGGACACTTTCGAGTTGTCGCCTACGACTTAGGTATCAAGAAATCAATTGTGGAGCAGCTTTCTGAAATCGCCACTGTATTTGTCGTGCCAGCGCACACCACCAGTGATGAGGTTCTTGCCTTGGAACCCGACGGTGTCTTCTTGTCCAACGGTCCAGGGGACCCGATGATGGCAGGGCAAGTGGTTACGGCCCTTGGCGCCCTACTCGGGAAAGTGCCGGTGTTCGGAATCTGTCTTGGCCATCAGATTCTTTCGCTGGCTTTGGGTGGAAAGTCCTACAAGATGAAGTTCGGTCATCATGGGGGCAATGTGCCTGTTCGCAATCTGGATAACGGTCGAATTGAAATCACTAGTCAAAATCATAATTTCGCTATTGAGTCAGGTTCTGTTCCTGGAGTAACAGAAACACATGTCTGCCTTAATGACGGAGCCCTTGAAGGGCTCCGCTGCAACGACATACCTGCATTCAGCGTTCAATACCACCCCGAGGCGAGTCCAGGACCTCATGATTCCCGGTACTTGTTTCAACAGTTTGCTGACTTGATGACGTCGTTTCACGGAAGTCCGAAGTAATGCCGAGACGCGACGATATCGAAAGCATTCTGATCATTGGATCTGGACCCATCGTGATCGGCCAAGCATGCGAGTTCGATTATTCAGGGACGCAAGCATGTCGAGTACTGCGAGAGGAGGGTTATCGCATAATTCTGGCTAACTCGAATCCAGCAACGATCATGACTGACCCAGAATTCGCGGACGCTACTTATATAGAACCACTCGAAGTTGACGTGCTTACAGCGATCATCGAACGTGAGAGGCCGGATGCGATCCTGCCGACTCTCGGAGGTCAAACAGCTCTCAACTTGGCGATCGAACTCCTTGAATCTGGAGTGTTGGACGAATACGACGTCGAAATGATCGGAGCGAGCGGTGAGGCCATCGCTACCGCAGAAGACCGAGACTTGTTTAGACAAGCGATGGAACAGATTGGTTTGAAGTGCGCTCCATCTGGAATCGCGCACACGATGGATGAGGCCATGATCGTGGTCGAAGAAATCGGACTCCCAGTTATCATCCGTCCCGCATACATTCTGGGTGGTAAAGGCACAGCGTTTGCTCATACTCCCGAAGAGTTTGAAAGTGTTGCTGCCCTTGGTTTGGATGCGAGTCCGATCTCAGAGATATTGATTGAGCAATCAATCAAAGGTTGGAAAGAATACGAACTCGAAGTAATGAGAGATCACGCTGACAACTGTGTAGTGATCTGTTCGATTGAGAATGTCGATCCGATGGGAGTTCATACAGGCGACTCCATCACCGTTGCCCCAGCACAGACGCTTTCCGATGTCGAGTATCAAGAAATGCGCAACGCCGCTTTTGCCTGTATCCGACGAGTTGGAGTCGAGACTGGTGGATCCAACGTCCAATTTGCAGTTCACCCCGAAACAGGTGAGCAAATTGTTATCGAGATGAACCCCCGTGTGAGCAGGAGTTCAGCCTTGGCTTCAAAGGCGACAGGTTTTCCGATAGCCAAAATAGCGGCTCGGTTAGCGGTGGGATACCGCCTCGATGAGATCACCAATGACATCACGAAAAAGACACCAGCGAGTTTTGAGCCAACGATCGACTATGTAGTCACCAAGATCCCACGGTGGGCATTTGAGAAGCTTCCGGGTGCTTCGGGCGTCCTAGGGCCCCAAATGCAATCTGTGGGCGAGGCGATGTCGATAGGACGAACTTTTCCTGAGAGTCTCCAAAAAGGCATTCGATCGCTTGAACAAGGTCGAGCAGGTCTAAATGCTGACCCAGGAGAAAGTCAATATTTGAAACAAGATGAGGCTGAGTTGCTCTCCGCTATATCCGTTCCTACTGCAGAAAGATTGTTCCAGATAGGGGAACTTATGAGGCGGGGCGTTTCGGTCGATCAGATCTATCTCGCCTGCGCTATTGATGACTGGTTCCTAGATCAGATGCTGATGATTGTTGAGGAACGGCTCCACCTAGAGCAATCGGATCTTTCTTCTCTAACAAGGATGGAATGGCGACGAGCCAAGCAGCTCGGATTTTCAGACACACAGCTCGCTTATCTCTTAAACGCGCAAGAGGTTGACGTTCGGTCAGAAAGGCTTGCCAAAGGTGTCCGCACGACCTTCAAGACTGTTGATACCTGTGCTGCCGAGTTTGACGCGATAACTCCGTATCACTATTCGACCTATGAAGACGAAGACGAGATACGTCAAGGGACACGACCTCGGATGATGATTCTGGGTTCAGGCCCTAATCGAATTGGCCAAGGCATTGAGTTTGATTACTGCTGTGTTCATGCAAGCTTCGCTCTCGAAGAAGCCGGCTATGAGACGATCATGCTGAACTGCAACCCCGAAACCGTCTCCACCGATTACGACACGTCGGACCGGCTTTATTTTGAACCATTGACGCTCGAAGACGTCCTCAATGTCATTGATGCGGAAAACCCTGTCGGAGTCATAGTCAGTCTTGGTGGACAAACACCGTTGAAATTGGCATCTGATTTACCGACTGAACTTGTTTGCGGGACTTCTCCCGACTCTATTGACCTCGCCGAAGACCGGGAACGTTGGAATTCGTTATGTGCCCAGCTGGAGATCCCTCAACCACCGGGCGGAACCGCAGTTACTTTTGACGAGGCGTCACAGATCTGTGAACGCGTCGGCTTTCCAGTGTTAGTAAGACCCAGCTATGTGCTTGGCGGTCGAGCTATGACGATTGTGTACGACCTACAAGAACTTGAAGAAGCGATGACAGAGCTAACCGAGTTCGGGGGCTTAGGGCGTGAAGGCGGATTGTCAGCCGATCGTCCCGTACTCATCGACCGATTCTTAGAAGACGCTACCGAAGTAGATGTCGACTCCATTCGGGATCACACAGGCGAATTTGTTCTCGGTGGGATTCTCGAACACGTCGAAGAAGCAGGTGTTCATTCAGGAGACAGCGCATGTGCGATACCGCCACCCAACCTGTCCCAAGAAACCCAAGAAGTGATAATCGAATACACACAACGACTCGCTGAACGACTTCAAGTCGTTGGACTTCTAAATGTGCAGTTCGCTGTTAAACAGGGTCAAGTATTCGTAATTGAGGCAAACCCCCGGGCATCGCGAACAGTTCCTTTTATAGCCAAAGCAACAGGAGTGCAGCTGGCGAAAGTCGCTGCTCGAGTGATGGCCGGAGAAACACTCGAAGAATTGCGAGGGTTAGGAGCTCTGCCAGAACCTATTCGAGAGGGCCACGTAGCAGTCAAAGAAGCAGTGCTTCCCTTTCAACGGTTCCCTGACGTCGACACAGTCCTCGGCCCAGAGATGCGCTCCACCGGCGAAGTCATGGGTATCGATAGAACCTTTGGGCTGGCTTTCGCGAAAAGTCAAATAGCTGCAGGGGAAGCGCTTCCTCTTGCCGGAACCATATTTTTCTCTCTAGCAGATAGAGATAAAGACCAAGGGCTTGAAGCCGCCAAGGGATTTGTTGAACTTGGTTTTACGTTGGCAGCCACCTCAGGAACTGCTGAATTCTTAGACAGCAACGGAGTTCATGTCGAGACCGTTGTAGCGAAGCTAAGCGAAGAAGGGCGCGAGATTAGCGCCGGTGTAGATGCCGTTGAGCTGATAGGAGCAGGTCAGGTCAGACTCGTTGTCAACACGCCACGCGGCCGGGGTCCACGAAGTGACGGCTATCGGATCCGGTTCGCCTCAACTGCCCATAAAGTTCCCTGCCTCACCACAGTCGCCGCGGCGCGAGCTGCGGCCGTTGGATTGCGAGAATGGATGTCCAATCCACTCACAGTTCGCTCATTGCAAGAGTTCCTTGACCCCGAGGTTTCGACAACATGAGACAACAAGGACACTCAGTGCAGGTCGGCTCAATAACCTTTCCCAATCCTGTCATGACTGCTTCAGGAACGGTCGGTCACGGTACCGAGCTTGCTGCCTACTGCGATTTAGCAAACCTAGGCGCGGTTGTAGTTAAGTCACTTTCAGCCGCTGCATGGCCCGGCAACCCTGCACCTCGAGTTCATGGCACCGCATCGGGAATGATCAATTCAGTAGGTCTTCAGAACCCGGGAATAGACAGTTGGATCACAAAAGATTTACCCGCACTGCTAAGCCAAGAAGCTCGAGTCGTTGTCAGTATTTGGGGGCGAACCGTCGATGAGTACCGAGAGGTTGCCAGCCGATTAACAGGAGTCAAAGGAATAACGGCGGTTGAAGTGAACGTAAGTTGTCCCAACTTGGAAGACCGGGGCGATATGTTTGCCCACGACCCCGACAGCTGTCAGGCCGCCGTAAATGCCTCATTGATTTCGGGTTTACCTACGTGGGCCAAACTGAGCCCGAACGTAACCGACATTGTGGCCATAGCTAAAGCAGCTATAGAAGCCGGGGCGGAAGCTTTGACGCTTACCAACACACTGTTAGGGATGGTGATAGATCCCGAAACGTTGCGCCCGGTTCTGGGTAATGGCGGGGGTGGACTGTCTGGACCGAGTATCCGACCCGTTGCTGTTCGGGCTGTCTACGACGTATACGAATCGTTAGGGCCTGTGCCGATTATTGGGGTAGGAGGGATCACCAAAGCAGAGCACGTAGTCGAATTTCTCGCTGCTGGTGCATCAGCTGTCCAAGTTGGCTCCGCTCACTTCGCAGACCCCAAAGTTTCTCGGCGGATCCTCAGAGACTTAGAAAAATGGTGTCGAAAACATGGAGTAAATTCCGTGCGTTCTCTGACCGGAGCTGCTCATGAATAATCCTGACATCACTAATGAGGTGCGTTCCCGCCTCGCTCTTGCACTCGATGTTGACGACCTTGTTGAGGCGGGTCGATTTGGACGCCGGATGCTCCCATGGTTTTCAGTTGCAAAGGTTGGCCTGGAACTATTCGCTGCTTCGGGACCAGAAGCTGTGGGTGCCTTTGTGGATCAGGGCTACGAAGTTTTTCTCGATTTGAAACTGCATGACATCCCAACCACCGTGGGAAAGACAGCGAAAGTTTTAGGGAGCCTCGGAGTTTCCTATGTCACCGTCCATTCCTCGGGCGGGGTTGACATGTTGGCAGCTGCAGTTGATGGATTGAATGAAGGTGCATCAGCCGCCGGATTGACTCCACCTATGGTGCTTGCGGTGACTGTTTTGACCTCGGATTCAGAAGCTCCTGGGTCTTTATTGCAAGAAAGGCTTGGATATGCGGTCGCAGCAGACTGTGGAGGTGTTGTCTGCGCAGGTAGTGACCTCGCGGAGGTCTCCCTGGTGGCCCCGGGGTTACTTACCGTTGTACCCGGTATCAGACCTCAAGGAGTTGCAGCAAACGACCAAGGACGAACGGCCACTCCTCGAGAAGCAATCAAACAAGGGGCCGGCATCCTCGTTATCGGACGAGCGGTGACTGCTTCCAGTGAACCCGAAGAGGCTGCTGCAAGTATCGCCGCTGAAGTGGCGGAGGCTATTTAGCTAGAGGGGCCGCGTTCCCTATAACGCAGTTAGACTCGTCGACGATGCCTACACCCCCAAGTCTTTCACCTGAACAACGCGAAGCAGCCCTCGAAAAGGCTGCTGCGGCACGCCGGGTAAGAGCAGAAACCAAAGACCGTTTAAAGATGGGACTGGTTTCGTTCGACGAACTACTTGAACTCGCCGACACAGATGAGTTGGTCGGAAAAATGAAGGCGCTCGCTGCCCTCGAATCGATGCCAAAGATTGGCAAAGTTAAAGCCCGAAGATTGATGCGGGATGTCGGAATAGCGGAAAGCCGAAGATTGCAGGGCCTCGGAGAAAACCAACGTAGCCAATTAGTAGCCTTTTTCGCTGCATAAAATTGGCTTGCTAAATGGCATGGAGTCGAACGCTGTGACCAACAACAGCAATCCGATCATCTTTGTCATCTGCGGCGCAGGTGGTGCTGGCAAGGGAACCATAGTTGCAGAGCTGATGCGACGCGATTCGACAATGCACCTCAGCCGATCTTGGACTACACGATCACGGAGGCCCAGCGAAGCCCCGGACGCCTACGTCTACGTGACAGATGAAGAGTTCAGCATCCGCGTTGCCGAGGACGGATTTTATGAATGGGCCGAATTTTTTGGACATCGATACGGAACGCCAACACCAACAGTTCCATCTGGAAAAGACTTGTTGTTAGAGATTGATGTGCAAGGAGCAGTTGCGGTGAGAGAACGTCAAGAGGACGCTGTTGTCGTCTTGATCGTGCCACCCAACCGAGCTGAACAAGAACGACGTATGAGAGCCAGAGGTGACAGCGAAGAACATATAGCGCAACGAATCGAAGCAGCTGATGCCGAAGAACAAATCGGACGTGAGCTCGCAGATTCGATAATAACCAACGCTGATCTAGACCACGCAGTCACCGAAGTTATGTCAGTTATTGCTGATTTCCGTCAACAAAAATCGCAACGATAAGGACGTTATGCTGAGGCCAGCTCGTTCGAGTGAAGCAGGCCGCTGATAGTATTGGGGGTCGGTCTAAACCGTTGAACCCTTATCGAGGTAGAGCAGATGTCTGATGAACAAGACACGATGATCAGTCCGGGCCTTGAGGCATTACTCGAAAAGGTCGATTCCAAGTTCACACTGGTGAGTTTGGCCGCGAAAAGATCACGTCAACTCATCGCCTATGACCTTGGCCTTGGAGAAGGAGGGGGCAGTGAAGTCCCCCCACAGGTCACAAGCACGGCGCGAAAGTCGTTATCGATGGCGTTTGAAGAAATTCAGGCTGACAAAATCGGCTACGAACGGTTCGACCCGGAGGAACGTGCTCGCTTAGAGGCTGAGGCGCTGGCGCAAGCAGAGGCTGATGCAGCCGCTCTTGAGGCCGTGCCTGACGAAGAGTAGGTAGAAACCGCCGATGCTGGCCGGCCGCCGCATCATCCTGGGCGTCACCGGGGGGATAGCTGCTTACAAGGCAGTTCTGTTATGCAGACTCCTGGTCGACGCCGGTGCTCATGTGATCCCGGTAATGACGGAAAGTGCGCAGAAATTTGTTGGGCGGGCAACCTTCGATGCCTTGGCCTCGGAACCCGTCAGAACGTCTATTTTCGATGACCCAGACCCGATTCCCCACACGACGCTAGGTCAGACAGCAGACCTCATCGTCGTAGCCCCTGCTACCGCCCGGAGTATCGGGAGCTACGCGAGTGGTATTTCGAATGATCTTTTAACTGCAACCCTGGTGGCGACGCGAGCACCGGTTGTCGTATGTCCTGCCATGCACACTGAAATGTGGGAACACGCAGCAGTGCAAAACAACCTTGAGACTCTTAAGAGTCGGGGAGTGACCGTTGTTGCGCCAGAGGAGGGTCGACTTGCCGGCGGCGACTTGGGATCGGGACGCTTAGCGGATCCAGAAAAAGTATTTGACGTCATCAAAGAGATACTTACGACCGGTGATCTCAATGGACGAAAGGTTGTGATCACAGCCGGCGGTACCAGAGAAGCAATTGACCCAGTTCGTTATGTGGGGAACCGCTCTACCGGCAAACAGGGGTATGCCATCGCTGAGGCAGCTGTTGCTCGCGGAGCTGAGGTGACGTTAATTTCGACGGTTGCTGTCGAAGCCCCACCGGGAGTCCAGCTAATTTCAGTTGAGTCAGCTGCACAGATGCATGAAGCCGTTCTAGAACAGGCCGACGCGGATGTGATTGTCATGGCGGCAGCTGTCGCTGATTTTCGTCCAGTTGAGACCTCAGACTCCAAGATCAAAAAAGACGGAGGACCACCTGACTTACATCTGGAAGCCACCGCAGACATCTTGTTCGACCTCGGTGCCGCCAAACGGTCGGGACAGGTCATTGTGGGATTCGCTGCGGAGACCGACGATTTGATCGCCCACGCACAAAATAAGCTCGAGCGAAAGAACGTCGACGTCATTGTTGCTAACGATGTCTCAGCGCCAAAGGTCGGCTTTGCATACGAAACAAACGAAGTAACAATCCTCGAAGCTAACGGTAGCCAAAGACATGTCTCGCTTCGGTCCAAACGACAAATAGCGGATGAAGTGTTGGATACAGTTGCTGAGATACTTGCTAGGTAACTTGAGGTGCCCCCTCAGGTGCTCTTTGGCCTAGCCTTAGCTGTGCCGGTCGAATAATCAGGAGAGATGGCGTGAGTCAATGGACTTTCACCTCGGAGTCGGTGACTGAAGGTCATCCCGACAAAATGGCAGATCAGATTTCTGACGCCATTCTGGACGCGATGTTGGAACAAGATCCAGCTAGCAGAGTCGCCTGCGAGACAATGGTGACTACTGGACTTGTCGTCGTCGCAGGGGAGATCACTACGAGCGGGTTCGTGGATATACCGGCTGTGGTGAGAGAAACAATCAATGAAATTGGATACGACCGAGACTCCCTCGATTTCAATGGCAGCACATGCGGAGTAATGGTTTCCCTTGATGAACAATCACCTGACATAGCTCAAGGCGTGAATGATTCCGAAGAAGTTAGGAGTGGCCAAGCAGGCGAGGATGATGCGCTTGATCGTCAGGGTGCTGGCGACCAGGGGATGATGTTTGGGTACGCCTGTCGCGAGACAGAGGTGCTGATGCCACTGCCCATCCATGTGGCCCATCGGATGGCCGAACAACTCACTGAGGCGCGCAAGTCTGGCCAGGTTCCGTATTTAAGGCCAGATGGGAAGACGCAGGTTTCGTTTGAGTACGAGGATGGCCGCCCTGTCAGGTTGAAGACCGTTCTTGTCTCTACTCAACACAACCCAGGTATCGATAGAGACGGGATGATCCGCCCAGATTTAATCGAACATGTCATCAGACCCTCGGTGCCCGCAGAGTTCGCAGATGACGATTTTGAAGTCTTTGTAAATCCAACCGGTAATTTCGTTGTTGGCGGGCCAGTTGGTGACTGCGGTCTCACAGGTAGGAAAATTATCGTCGATACCTACGGAGGATATGCCCGACATGGCGGCGGCGCATTCTCTGGGAAAGACCCTTCTAAGGTTGATCGATCGGCAGCGTACGCAACACGTTGGGTAGCAAAAAATCTCGTTGCAGCGGGAGTCGCTGACCGTTGTGAGGTTCAGGTCGCTTACGCGATAGGTGTAGCTCGCCCAGTATCGGTTTTAGTTGAGACCTTTGGTACCGAAAACGTCGACCCCGAGCGGATTACCGCATCGATCAACGAGATTTTCGACCTCCGACCGGCCGCTATTCTTAGAGACCTAGATCTTCGTAGACCAATTTTTCGGCCGACCGCATCATACGGTCACTTCGGTCGCGAGTCCTCCGGTGATCTGTTCACCTGGGAACGAACCGATCGAGTGGACGAGTTACGCTCAGCTCTTGGTCTATAAATTCTTTACGTGACTCGTCGAAGTCCCACCCGTCAAGCAAAATAACCTCGTGTCACGAGTAATTCGAGTTCTCCCAGATGAGCCCGCCGTAGATCGAGAATTCGACTATCTGCTTAGTGACAGCGTCGTCGAGTCGTCGGAGTGCTCTGAGGTCAGGGTGGGCACGGTGGTGCGAGTTGATTTACGAGGCCGACGAGTGCGAGGTTGGATAACTGCTTTAGATGTGAAGCCGCAAGAAGGTCTCACCTTGAGCGAAGTAAAGAAAGTCAGCAGTTATGGTCCCCCTCCGTCCTTAGTGGACTTGGCCAATTGGGCCAGTGGACATTGGTTGGGTAGTCGGGTTCATTTTCTACGCACAGCGACACACGACCGCAATGTGTCTTCTGTCCCTGAAAAAAAGAAACACCAGTACACAAAATATGCGACGAATAATTTAGCCGAAGAAGCCTTCAGGCGAGGTGGGGCCGTAGTACGAACCTCACCGACGAGTGATGATGTTTCAATAGCCATAGCAGCAGCATCACAGGGCCGAGCGTTGATTCTGGTTCCCACACTTGCTCGGGCACAACGGCTTGCGGTAGCAGTGAAGAGAGCTGGGATAGAGGTAGCCCTTTTTCCGCGAGACTGGCGAGCCTCTGCAAGTGGGATAGTAACAATCGGCACCCGATCCGCAGCGTGGGCACCTATCAACCCGATAGACGCAGTGCTGGTTCTAGATGAACATGATGAGGCCTATCAGCAAGAATCTGCTCCGACATGGCATGCTCGCGATATCGCCCTTGAACGAGCTAGACATGATGGGGCTAGGTGGGTAATAACGTCACCCACGCCGTCGCTTGAAGCCCTTACATGTGGCGCTCCTTTATTGACTACAGATCGTGCTACAGAACGAGCTGGGTGGCCGATCATCGAGCTAGTTGATCTACGAAATGAAGCCCCGAAGGCTGGGTCATGGTGCTCTGACCAGCTCTCGCGTTCCATTCAAAATCATCGCAGAGTTGTTTGTGTCTTGAACCGTAAGGGCCGGGCCAGATTCGCCTATTGCGACCAATGCGGTGAGCTCGCCAGATCCGAAGAATCGGGAAAGGCTTTAGGTCTTGACGGGGACCGTCTCGTTCATCCTCTCGACGGCGACGACAGACCAGCGGTCTGCGCATCTTGTTCGTCTAGGAAATTTCGCCGAGTGAAACTCGGAGTTACAGGAGTTACCGAAGAATTGACGCATATCGCCCGTCGACCTGTGGCAGAAGTCGACTCGTCAACCGAAAGTCTGCCGGCGGACGCAGATCTCTACGTTGGTACCGAAGCGGTCTTTCATCGAATTGACGCGGCTGATCTCGTAGCGTTTTTGGATTTTGATCAAGAGATCCTTGCTCCCCGATACCGAGCCGCAGAAGAAGCGATGTCGCTGATTGCGCAGGCTGCTCGTTTAGTAGGCAGAAGAGAAAATGGCGGTCGCATTCTGATTCAAACCAGAATGCCTCAACATCCGGTTCTTCAAGCGGCGATCAACGCTGACCCTGGTTCCTTAGCCCGATCAGAACTAGAGATGCGCAGGCAACTGCAGCAGCCCCCTGAATCTCACTGGGCTATTGTCTCCGGCTCTGCAGCCAAGGAATTTATCGAACGCGTCGGAAAGCCCGACGGGATAGAAATAATGAATTCGAATAATGAACGATGGCGAATCCGGAGCAATGACCGTCAACGCATGGTTGATCTACTGGGCGATATCGAACGACCAACAGGAAGATTGAGGATCGAAATCAACCCTCTTAGAGCCTGATTGGTTGACACCGGTAGCCTAGGAAACACCATGAGCTATCAGATACGTGTGATGGGCGACCCCGTCCTCCGACAAGAAGCAAAATCAATCGACAATATCGATGGGCGAATTGTTCAGATGGTCGATGACATGGTTCCAGCGATGTATCAGGCAGAAGGGATCGGATTAGCAGCCCCCCAAGTAGGAATTCAAAAGCGGCTCTTCGTCTACGACATCGGCGAAGGCCCGCAGACTCTTGTAAATCCCGAAATAGTCGATAGCGATGGCGAGTGGACGTTTGAGGAAGGGTGCCTCTCCGTTCCAGGATTATCGTTTGAGATTATTCGGCCCAAGGAAGTTCACCTAGTGGGGCGAGACCTGAATGGGAACGAGGTTTCAATTGAGGCTGATGAGTTGTTGGCACGATTGTTCCAGCATGAACTCGATCACCTTGACGGAGTCCTTCTTCTTGACCACCTTGAACGTGATGAACGAAAGGCCGCTCTTCGCCGGTGGCGTGAAATCCAAAGTTCACCTGGTGTTCGTCCAACGTCCTCGGATGATTTAGCGCTGCCGTGACCAATAGCCTGCCCCGGCCGCCTGAACACCCGCGTTCTTTGGTGTATTTCGGCAGCCCTGAAACGGCAGTACCAGCATTGCTGGCATTACTAGACGCCGGGTTTGAAATCCCCTTAGTGATCTCGATGCCCGATCGTCGGCGAAGCAGGAGGGCAGCGCCTACTGCTACGCCAGTCAAGGCAGCAGCCAAAAACCTGGGAATACCAGTATCAGAAGAGGTGGCAGACGCATTATCCGTTGACGCGGACTGCGGCGTGGTCGTCGCCTATGGACGGCTCATTAACCGAACAGTTCTTGCCCAGTTACCGATGATCAATCTTCATTTCTCTTTACTTCCGCGTTGGCGCGGAGCTGCACCAGTCGAGCGAGCCATTTTGGCTGGTGATACGACAACAGGTGTTTGTGTTATGGGCCTCGAACCAGAGTTAGATACAGGCCCTGTTTATCGACGGCGCGAAACAGAAATCAGTAGACACACAACAGCGCAAGAGTTAAGCGAACAGTTAGCGAAACTGGGAGCCGAGGAGCTTGTAGCGTCGATTCACGAAGGGCTGAAGGATCCTGTGCCTCAAGTAGGAACGCCAACAACAGCCAACAAAATCAACAGATCTGACCTAAGACTTGATTGGGCTCTTTCTGCTGTCGAGCTCGATCGAGTAGTACGGGTAGGAGGAGCCTGGACGACCAATGAGTCCTCGCTTCTAAAAATTCACCAAACGCGCGTCGTCATCGGTGAAGGTGACCCAGGAGTCTTGGATCACGATTTAGTTGGAACCAGCAAAGACTTATTACAACTGTTAACCGTGCAGCCAGAGGGCAAATCACGTATGAATGCTGACGCATGGATTAATGGCGCCCACCTAGGCACAAAAGCGCGATTAGGGACGTGAGAAGTCCGACCAGTCGTCAGGTAGCTCTTCAGGCTTTGACGGAAATACATGCCGGATCGAGAGCCAACGTCGTTCTTGCAGCTTTTCTGGCTGACCAGGGGAGAGGGTTAAGTGAAAGAGACAGGGCTTTCGTCACCGAACTGGTGCAGGGAACCACCCGTATGCGCCGCGCTGTGGATCACCTCCTCCAACCGTTTATCAGCAGGAAATTAGACCCTGATGTCTTAGCGGCACTTCGCATGGGCGCGTATCAACTTCACTATCTCCGGACTCCAGCGCACGCAGCGGTGAATGACACCGTCGCAGTAGCACCTCGAAGAGCTAGCGGTTTGGTGAACGCTGTTTTGCGCAAAGTAGCGGATGTTGATCCTCAATGGCCCAACGAGGCTACGCAATTTAGCTACCCAGACTGGATTTGGAGCCTGTTCTTAGAGACGTGGGGTCCGGAAGGACGAGCAGCACTGATCTCAATGAATACACCGGAACGGCCACTCCCGAGGTCTGATGGGTATATCCAAGGCCAAGCTTCTCGATGGGTAAGTGAAGCCGTTGACGATGCATCACCCAACGGAGGAACGATCGTGGACCTCTGTGCTGCCCCCGGAGGAAAGGCGACGGCCTGCGGAACAGCGTGGTCCGAGATTTGGGCAAATGAAATTGATCCCGCTAGGGCTCGCGTACTTCGAGAAGTCGCTGAGGACTATCGCCCAGATATACAGGTTGTGGTTAGTGATGGCACGAACACCCGCTTCGATAACCGCTTTGCCGATGCGGTCCTAGTTGATGCGCCCTGTAGTGGACTGGGAGCCCTTGGACGACGAAGTGACGCGCGTTGGCATATCTCTAAAGAAGCGATTACTCGACTTGCGAGCACCCAAAACGCATTATTAGAAGAAGCCTTACGAATATTGCAACCGCACGGTGTACTCACCTACAGCGTTTGCACCATCACTCAAGAAGAAACCTGCGATGTAGCCCAAGCCTTCCATGAACGGCACCAAGAATTAAGAAGCCTCGATATACAAGGAAGACATTGGCGACAATATTGCGACGGAGGCCTCGTCTTGCCCCATGATTACCAAACAGACGGGATGGCTATATTCCAATGGCAGCGCGAAGGATAAGGACGAGTCGATGCGAATTGGCTTAATCTCAGATACTCACATCCCAGAAGCAGGCCCAGAGCTTTGGCCACAGACGTATGAAGCCTTTGAAGGCTGCGATGCCATTCTCCACGCTGGAGACATATATGAAATTTCGGTGATTGACAAGCTCAGCCGGATAGCGCCGACATGGGCCGCCCGAGGTAACGGCGATGATGGTTCTTCAGGACGCGAAACACAGCCGGAACACCCCCAACTAGCGGCATCTTGGATCCATGATTTTGAAGGTCTCAGGATTGGTTTAACTCACCACATGCCTATTCCGGAGTTACCGTCCTATGGAGTTCTTGACGCTATCGACAGACACTTTGACGGATCCAAACTCGATGTCGTCGTGTACGGGGATACCCATGTAGAACACATAACTACGGTCCATGACGTTTTATGTGTCAACCCTGGATCACCGACGTTTCCGCACAATCTGTCTGTCCAGATGGGAACCATCGGCTTTCTTGACATCCGAAATGGGACCGTAGAAGCATCGATTTGGAGACTCACTGAAGACGGTATTGAACCCTTCGACTGGGATACGTGGGGGCGGCCTTGGTAAAGGTTGACTAGCTTCTTAGTTGTTCACATTGCGCTACAAGAAAGACATGGCAATGGATAAAAGTGACTGGTTGTTGAGCACCGTTGAGGAAGCAATTGATCCCCTACAAGAGATCGTTGATCCCCACCACCATTTGTGGGACTTTCCCACAGGCACCTATCTACTCCCCGAGCTACACATCGACACTGGTTCCGGCCACAATGTCGTGCAGACGGTTTTCGTCGAGTGTGGCGCCGAATACCGAAACGACGGGCCGGAGTATCTGCAGCCCGTAGGCGAAATTGAGTTCGTTCGGCAACAAGCCGAACTTTCAGAGGACGCTGATGGTGCGGAAATAGCAGGAATCGTAGGATTTGCTGACTTGACGAGAGGAAACGCTGTAGAAGAAGTCCTAGCTGCCCAAGACGCAGAAGGAGGCGGGAAATTTAAGGGTATCCGTCACGCCAGTGCGTGGGATAGCAGCGACCAAATTCGAGAATCACACACTAAACCTCCACCGGGACTACTAAGCCACGACGACTTCCGCGAAGGTTTCGCCAAACTAGGTGAGATGGGGTTTAGTTTTGACGCGTGGATGTTTCACCCTCAGGTTGAAGAATTGGTTGACCTGGTAGCAGCGGTGCCAGAAACTCCAGTTGTGTTGGACCACCTGGGAGGCCCTCTGGGTATTGGTCCATATACAGACGCGCGAGACCAGGTCCGCGCGACTTTGCGACCAGCACTTGAGTCATTAGCTGAGCACGAACAGGTCATGGTCAAGGTAGGCGGGATTGGTATGAGTATCTACGGCGTCGGATTGAACCGCTTACCCGCAGCTCCGACATCAGAACATGTAGCTAATTTGTGGAGCGAGGACATACGGCATTGCGTAGACACGTTCGGACCCGAAAGGTGCATGTTTGAGAGCAACTTCCCTGTCGACAAGCAAGGTTGTTCTTACACCGTCTTGTTTAATGCTTTTCAACGTATCGCTGACGAAGCGGGGTGGAGTATCTCCGAGCGTGATGATCTGTTCTCTGGGTCTGCCCGCCGCTTTTATCGTCTGAACACTCCTTAGTGACGGCACCGGAACTTCGGTCATCACGGCTACTGCTGAGACATTGGCACCCTGACGATAGAGAACCTTTTGCCTCTATGAACGCGGATCCTCAAGTTATGGAGTACGAACCGCCAACTTTGAGCGCTGACCAAAGTGACTTGTTGGCGGAGGCGATTCAACTTGGCTTAGAGGAGAGAGATTATGGGTTTTGGGCGGTCCAGATATGCGACGATGCCCAATGCGACAAAGCTTCTTTCATAGGTTTCGTTGGTCTTTCTGCCCCAATATGGGATGCACCGTTCACCCCGTGTATGGAGATCGGATGGCGTCTTTCTCGACCATATTGGGGTTTCGGATATGCGACAGAGGCAGCAACACAGATTCTTGAATATGCCTTCAACGTTTTACGAGTTGATGAGGTCCTTTCGTTTGCTTCGTTGTCTAACTCGCGGTCTATGGCAGTGATGCAACGTTTAGGGATGACGCGCAATGAAAACGAAGATTTCAACCATCCGAATCTTGATTCGAACGACAGTTTGTGTCGCCATGCGTTGTTTCGTATGTCAGATCAACTTTGGGTAAATGAAAAAAGGAAGTTCGAAGCTAGATGATTCCTGCAGGAGACTCTTGAAGGCCTGCCCATTGGGTTGCATCATGGCCGTACAACAGCCTGCACCCATCCTCATCTCTCAAGTCTCTCAGCTTTCTCATTGAAGCCAATTGCATATCGTGATCGAAACCAAATGGCGGTAACAACATTCCTTCAAGGACCGCTTCCCAATAAACGCAGTCTCCCGTTAACACGACCGGTCCGCTCTCTAGATTGACTCGAAGAGATTGATGCCCTGCTGTGTGGCCAGGTGTCGGAATACACATGACCGAGCCATCTCCGAAAACGTCGTGAGTACCATCAATTTTCAACACGTCATGACCTAAATCGAAATCAGCGGGGTTGTAGACCTCATGCTCGATCAGTTTGGGATGATGAGCCGAGTCCCACTCTGCGTTCTGAACAATGATCCGAGCGTTAGGTATCAACGAAGTACCACCACAATGGTCGAAATGAAGGTGGCTGAAGATGATGTTATTTACACCAGACGGGTCTATTTCGACATTTTCGAGGCGTTCGGAAACCTTGTCTTCGGAAATAAAACGAGACTCGAACTGGCGGGCCATGAGGGGATATCTAGCTCCAACTCCGTCTATCAATTCGTGATGTAGACCAGTGTCAAAAACAGCAGTTTGGCCACTGGGATGAATGATTAGCCAGCTTGGTATTGGTAGCTCAACGTCTCCATCTAAACCCGCCACCACAGAAGAAGCTGAAGTGGATAGCCAGCCACACTCGAGAGGAACCAGTCGTAGTGATGTCATTGGAAAACGTTAGCTTGCCGACGTCGTCGAATGCAGGGCGACTGCCTTAGCGGTCTTCTCTCGCCCAGAGAATATCGGTCAGTCGCCCACAGCGCTGCTGCAAAGCCTCAAGTGCATCGCAGATCAAATCTTCTCTGTAGCGTTGGCCGACGATTTGAACTGCGGCGGGCCGTTCTTCGACCATTCCGGTACCGATCACACCTGCTGGCAAACCTAGGTAGTTGATGGCCATGGAGTAAGTCGAGGCTTCGATGAAATCTTTGCATGCTTCGAAACTTTGGAGGTCGTAATCCCAGTCGTAAAGCCGATTCATATAAATCGGGGTCAGTACGAGGGGGTAGTCCTCTAAGAACAGATTCCAGTCCCGCATCATTCTCGTCCGATCACCGAAATCGTGAATGAAGCGGTCGAGCTCAAGTACTTCGCCCATCCGAAAAAAGTAATCAAAAGTCGTTTTAATTTCGTCGCTGCCGTGTTCAAGGACCAGGGGCCAAAGAGCGACATCCATTTCAGTTATCAGGGTTCGGAACCAATCTCTGAATGGTTCTTCAACTGACGGAGTGGTGACTTCCACAACGTGGTAGCCAGCATCCCTCAACGCGTCGGCAGCCTGGTCAATCAGATCAGCGATGCCGTCATGCATGGAGTAACCGCATGGATCTTTAGTTACGGCGACAGTTATTGGGTCATCTAGCGGAGATCCACGCCAAGGAATTGGCGGACACAATGGGTCTCTCGGGTCCGACCTAATCATGACTTCTGTAGCCAAAGCAAGATCCTGGGCGTCTCTAGTCATGATCCCTTGAACCGACGTCACTTGAGATAACGGGCCGCGCTCCGCCGGAGCACTGGAGTTGTATACAGGAATTCGATTATTGGTCGGCTTAACAGTCGTGATCCCATTCGCCAGTGCCGGGAACCGCAGCGAACCACCAATGTCATTTCCGTGATGTAGCGGACCAAAACCTGCAGCCGCAGCCGCGCCCCCGCCTCCCGAGGAGCCGCCAGGGCTGGCGTTTTCATCCCATGGGTTAAACGTCCGACCACGCAACGGGTTGACTGTGGTTCCCCGCATCGAAAACTCAGGGACATTCGTTCGACCAATCACAATTGCCCCAGCGTCTCGCAGGTTTTTTACCAAGGGGGCATCCTCGGACGCAATTAGACCTTCGAAAGCGGGTACCCCATTCGGGGTCGCCTGACCAGCTACATCAATATTTTCTTTAATCGTGACCGGTACGCCATGCAGAGGCCCTACAGCTTCTCCAGCAGCGATGGATTCATCGGCCGCTGCGGCAGCGGCGAGCGCCTCATCGGGAAATTCGACGGTGATGGCATTGAGATCAGAATTCTTAGCGGCCACTCGATCGAGAACTGAACCAACCACCTCGCTAACAGAAAAACTCTTCTCCTTTATGCCTTGCGCCAATTCGGTAGCGCTTAGCTGCCACAGTTCTTCCATGGTGACCTCCTCAAATCCCTCTTGTTGTAGGTCGATGGTCAGGGAATTGGGCATCACGGTTTTCTGTTTGAGCCATAAAGGCCTCTGCCATGTCGTCGGGATCAAACATCGCTGCATTCCAAGTCGCTATGTACTCCAACCCGTCAGCTACGGAGTGGTCCCGTCCATAATTGAGTGTTTGTTTCGTTCCCCAAATAGCCATCGGACTTTTCGACGCTATCTCTTGTGCGATTTCGAGAACGGCGTCGTCCATTGCATCCTGATCTTCATAGATGTCGTTAACGAAACCACGCTCTTTTGCTTCCGAAGCGGACATGTTGCGACCGGTGTAAGCCAGCTCTCGGACCACTCCTTCGGGCACCAGTTTTGGCATCCGCTGCAATGTTCCGACATCGGCGGTCATACCTATGTTGATCTCCTGGATACAGAAGAATGCATCTTCGGTCGCGTAGCGAAGATCGGTGGCAGACACCATATCGATGCCGCCTCCTATGCAGGCTCCCTGTATGGCAGAAAGGACCGGCAGTCTACTTTCTTCAAGACAGCTGAATGTGCGTTGCAAGTGCAACGCCGTGGTGCGAAAGTTTGCCCGCTGACGGCTGATATGCGCGGCGTTGTCTTGAACGCTCACATCGTTGTTACCTGCGAACACACTTAGATCCATACCTGAACAAAAGTGTCGCCCCTCAGCGGAAAGAACAATCGCTCGAGCTTCATTTCCTTCTGACAGCTGTCCAACGATCTTTGGTAATTCGTCCCAAAATTCTGGGATCATAGAGTTGGCGCGCTCTGGCCGAATCATGCGGATATGAGCGACGTGGTCTTTTGTCTCAACGTTAAAGCAGGTATAAGTCACAAGTTGAGACTAGATCGCAGTTAGGGGCGATGCGACTCCGAGTTATCGCAAAATTGACTAACCCGACAGCATGACGCCCATCACGAGCGCGGCGAGGGAAGCAAGGAGAGCTGTTGCGGCGCTGGGCCCGCGGATGGAAGCCCTGTCGGTGGATTGATGTAGCCAAGCGCTGGCCCCTGAGATAACCACCAGAAGCATTTTCATGCCTAACAACGCGTTCCAGCTGGCACTGGTTCCCGGCAAAGACACCATGTTCCATATTCCGGTAAATACTGCCAGTCCAAAAAAAGGCCAGCCAATTCGCCCGAAAGCCCTGGCGACGTTTATGACAGCCTCAGGATTTGTTCTTTTCAGCACAGGAACGATTGCTCCGACGACGATTTGACCACCGACCCAAACACAAACTCCCAGAATATGAAGGACGACCCGGACGGTTTCAGCGTCAAAGCCAACGTCTTTCATCGCACCTTCCTTTTGAAGCACGATGATCAGGTGTTTCGATTGGGTTAGATGGCAGCCTTCAAGAACCTAAAAGTGTCGCCATATTTTCTGAATAAAACTTGTTTTGAACTTCATCGTTCATGCCTTCGAGCGAAGCTTCGAAACGCCCCAACGGATTTCGACCGCCCTCTATGTGTGGATAGTCAGACGAAAACAAATACAAATCGGCGTTCGACTCCCGGATCATCGCCCCAACATCCTCAAACGGGTATGGGGTGAAGGCCATCTGTTGGGAGATTAACTCTGAAGGCGGAGTCTTCAGCACCTCCAAGTCAGGTTCGGAACGTTTCCAGATCTGAGCAATTAGATCTAAACGGCGAAGGAGCGCAGGCACCCAACCCGCACCCAATTCGATCACGCCTCCGCTCAGCTTCGGGTGTCGCTGCAAGACGCCATCCAACACCAAAGCACCAACAAAGGTCTCTGCTGCGTGATGAAGGGCGATCATGTCTTTACCTCGAACATTTTCTCCACCACCGATCCAATCTGTTGGAATCGGTCGACCGGTGTTCATCCAGTCAGGTTTGATTTGGAGTGGAGTACCACCGACATGAAGAAGAAACGGAATTCCTGCCTCAGCCAAACGCGCCCAAACGGGATCAAGATCATTATGTCCGGGCGAACCACTGCCTGCCGGTCGGTGGGGGACCCAAACAGCTCCAAGTCCGGTCTTCATCGCAAACTCAAGCTCTTCAATTGTGGCGTCAGGATCGTCGAGAGGAAGTAACGCGACTCCAATAAGGCGCGGATCATCCGAACAGAATTCGGCCATTGCGCGGTTATGGGCTCGAGTCGCCCCATAGCGGATATCAAGATCGGCAGTGGGATCAAAGGCAATAGGCGCACTAAAGGTTGAAAAAACAAATTGCTGGTCGAAGCCAAGTAGATCTAAGGCCATTCGACGTTCGTCTTTATTGAAGGCACCAAGCGCGTAATACCCTTTTGGTCCAGCGATAAGCCCGTCGCCGAGAGCAACTAACTCGGCCACCGTTTCAGGCGAGTGAGCTCCGGTCTTGGCTGCTTCTCGCCATGATTCGCTGCTGCGCGCGCCTGAATCAAGGTCGATCTGGGGGAGACGATCGCGAATCGCTGAATCCGCATGGGAGGTCAGAAAGTCCGGCAGTTCCATCAGATGACTATCAGCATCTAAATATGTTCTATCTTTGGCGTAGCTCATACCAAGAAGTTAGTTCGCCGATCCGGACCAATGCTTCATAAGTGGGGGCGGTAGCCTCCCGATATGGCATCAGTTGAAAAAAGCGGTGAATCTGGTCACGATGCACATACCTCTCGTGTGCAGGATGAATCTTTGCTGGCCAAAGTTTTAACCGTATCTGATGGGGTGGTTGAAGGAGTTCGAGAGGATCGAAGCGGCGAAGCGCTAGTAGCGACTCTTGCCTCTTACGACTACGACGTGGTGGAACACAGGGTGGTCGCTGACGGTGTAGACAGCGTCGCCGACAGCTTGAGCGAGATGAGCAACGGTTTTGCCGGCTTGATCATTACAACTGGTGGCACAGGGTTTACTGAAAGAGATTTGACCCCTGAAGGGACGCGTCAGGTGTTAGAACGAAGCGCGCCTGGAATCGCAGAGGCCATGCGTCTTACCAATCCCTTAGGTCGACTATCTCGTGGGGTTGCAGGCATCGTGGGAAAGTCCATTATTCTCAACACCCCCGGTTCCACGGCTGGTTGTGTTGAGTGCTTTGAAGCTGTGGCTGATGTGGTACCCCACGCTTTACGGCTCCTTCACGGCGAACGGCTCCATTGATTGTGAATACTCCTGCACCCCCAGACGTTTCGTTAATGGATAGAGCCATAAATAACGCGCACGGGGTTCGAGGAACGACTGCCCCGAACCCATGGGTGGGAGCGGTCATATTGAATTCAGATGGCGAAACATTTGACGGTGCTACATCACCCCCCGGAGGGCCCCACGCGGAGCGAGTTGCTATTGATCTAGCTGGGCCGAAAGCTCGGGGAGCAACACTATTTACGACACTTGAGCCATGTTGCCACGAGGGAAGAACTCCTCCTTGTGTCTCTCAGATCATCGAATCGGGAGTGAGTCGCGTCGTTATTGGCATAACCGATCCCGATCCCCACGTTTCAGGTAGAGGAATCAGCGCGCTGCGAGATGCTGGGATCGAAGTAGTTGAAGGGGTGAGAAAGAGACAGATAGCAGACCAACTCGAACCGTATCTGTATCAGCGAGCTACTGGTAAACCTTGGGTCGTGCTCAAAATGGCGTTGACCATGGATGGGAGAACAGCGGCTCCAGATGGTTCGTCTGAATGGATAACTAGCCAAGAAGCGCGCAGCGACGTTCATGCCATACGGGCGCGGTGCGACGCGGTATTGGTTGGAGCTGGAACCATAAGATCCGACGACCCCTCTTTGACCACACGCTTTGTTGCGGGAAGCGACCCGCAGCGAATCGTCCTAGGCAAGGCGCCACCTGATGCGCGAGTCCATCCGTGTTGGGAGTTAGAAGGCGACTTAGACGAATTGATGCTCGAACTGGGTAGTCGGGGAGTAGTTGACTTGTTAGTCGAAGGAGGAGCTCATGTGGCAGCGACCCTTCACGAAAAAGGTCTCGTAAACGAATATGTCTTCTATATGGCGCCAGCTTTGATGGGTGGTGAAGAAGGTCGCCCCGTGTTTGCAGGACCAGGTTCTGCGACAATGGCAGAACTATGGCGTGGAGAGCTTCGCGATGTTCGCAAAATTGGTTCTGATCTTCGGGTTGAATTTCGGCCCACAAAAGGAGATTGATGTTTACGGGACTAATTGAAGAACTGGGTTCTTTCGTAGCCAACGAAGGTGACCGCTACAGGTTCGCAGCGCGAGAGGTTATCGAGGGCACCGAGATAGATGACTCGATATCGGTTAACGGGTGTTGCCTGACGGTGGTGGCACTGGGAGATAACTGGTGGGAAGCCGACGTGGTAACTGAAACAATTGAACGAACCTCACTCGGTAATCTGCAACCAGGGGATCCAGTCAACTTGGAACGCGCTGTCAGATATTCAGACCGTCTAGGCGGCCACATGGTGCAAGGCCATGTGGATGGAATAGGAACAGTGCTCGCCCCTGGACCAGATCTTCGAATTCGTATTCCAGAACATTTATCCCGATACTTGGTGGAAAAAGGCTCCATTACTGTCGATGGGGTCAGTTTGACTTGCTTCGATGTTCGTGACGGAGCGTTTGCAGTGGCGCTTATTCCCCATACCCTCGAAGTGACAACACTCGGGTCTTACGCAGAGGGCGATAACGTAAACATTGAAGTTGATGTAATTGCCAAATATGTTGAGCGACTCCTAGTTTTCGAAAATGGAGATGACTCGTGATAATCCGCACAGAGGTTCTCAGCCATGCCTAAATCAAAAACTAGGAACCAAATGTCGGGAGATGCTGATTCTCCGTTGGCTGCTGTAGATGACGCAATAGCTGCAATAGGGCGCGGGGAAATCGTCGTCGTGGTGGATGACGAAGACCGAGAAAATGAGGGTGACCTCATTATGGCTGCAGAACATGCAACACCCGAGAGCATCGCTTTTTTCGTTCGTTACACGTCAGGGGTCTTGTGTGCCCCCATGACCGGCGAGCGCCTTGATGATCTGGCCTTGCCCCTCATGGTGGCGATCAACACTGAACCAATGAGAACCGCCTACACCATTACCGTTGATGCTGCTGAAGGGACGACAACTGGCATTTCGGCTAGTGACCGTTCAAAAACTCTCAACCTTCTCGCTTCTCCGAGTAGCGAGCCACATGATTTCGTTCGACCCGGTCATGTGCTGCCTCTGCGGTATAGACCCGGTGGGGTTCTGAAACGTGCTGGCCACACAGAAGCCGCCGTTGACCTAGCACGTTTAGCTGGTTGTGAACCAGCTGGAGTTCTAGCTGAAGTAGTCAATGAAGACGGCACTATGTCCCGACTCCCAGAGCTGATCGAATTCTGCAACGAACATGATCTTCTCTTGATCTCCATTGCTGATTTGATCCGGTACAGACGGGCAAACGAACGACTCGTTGACCCGGGCGCTCAAGCGCGAATTCCGACCATTTATGGTGACTTCACCGGTCATGTGTTCCGAGACTTTGACGGAACAGAACATCTTGCTCTTGTGTATGGTCAAATCATGGGCTCAGAACCAGTCTTGGTGCGAGTGCACAGCGAATGCTTGACCGGTGACATCCTTGCTTCAATGCGATGCGACTGTGGCGGTCAACTACACACGGCCCTCGAGGCAATAGCTGAGGAGGGGGCTGGGGTGCTTGTCTACCTCCGAGGCCATGAGGGACGCGGAATTGGCATCGGACACAAAATTGCTGCGTACTCACTCCAAGATGAGGGCCACGACACTGTTGATGCGAATATCGAACTTGGCTTACCTGTTGATAGCCGTGAATATGGGATCGGGGCCCAAATTCTCGTTGAACTTGGCATAACTAAAATGCGTTTGATTACCAACAACCCGGCCAAGATCGGTGGCCTAGCTGGGTATGGACTTGAAATCGTCGAACGCGTTTCCACCGCGCCGGGGGCAAACCCAGAGAATTTGGCGTACTTGAGGACCAAACAGATGCGTTTAGGTCACCTCATCGACGGTCTTGACGACCTTGTCGTTGACTGAACGATTAGCGACACGCCTTTAACTGAGATAGTTCATGGAACGTTTCAATCGGATAATTAACTAGTGATTCTGCTGACTAGACCGGTACCGTCAACAGCATGCTGAAACTCGTGTTACCTAAGGGTTCTCTTGAAAAGGCAACGCTCCAGTTGTTTGAGGAGGCTGATCTTGCTGTTCGTCGAACCAGCGACGTCGATTACAGGGCTTCCGTTGACGATCCGAGAATTGCTGATGTAAGAATTCTCCGACCGCAAGAAATTCCGTCATATGTAGAGGACGGACTATTTGACATAGGCATTGCTGGCAGAGATTGGATCGAAGAAACCAGTAGCGATGTAGTTTCATTAGGTGAACTGAAGTATTCGAAAGTAACTGCGAAACCAGTCAAAATTGTTGTCGCGGTCCCTGCTGACAGCGATTACGAAGTGTTGTCAGACTTACCGCAAGGCGTAAGAGTTTCAAGCGAATACCCGGAGCTAACTAACCGACATTTTGCTGCTTCAGGCATTAAGGCAGACGTAAGGCTGAGTTACGGAGCTACTGAGGCTAAGGCCCCAGAGATCGTCGACGCCGTGGTGGATTTAACTGAGACAGGCAGTGCTCTCAAAGCGGCAGGACTGAAAATCATCGACGAGATATTGACGAGCTATACCGAGATTTTTGCCAACCGCGAATCATACGAAGACCCTGAAAAACGTAAAGCCATGGAGCAACTGAAAACACTTCTGGACGGTGTCTTAGATGCTCGCGGACGCGTGTTAATGAAACTAAACGTATCTGCATCTGACCTAGATCAAGTCATAAGTGTGCTTCCCTCAATGAAGGCCCCAACAGTGAACGAGTTGTGGGGCGGTGGAGGTTTTGCTGTCGAAACGGTCGTCAACAAGAGCGACATAAATGTTTTGATCCCCGAACTACTTGACCTTGGGGCAACCGACGTAATCGAACTCCCTATCTCAAAGATTGTCCCCTAACGCCAACGCACACTATTCATCTTCTTCTGGTTGGTTCTGAACTTCCACAAACGCGAGCCTGATCTGATGCAGGGCAGCGGACAGCGTTTGGTGTTCAGGAAGCTGATCGCCGAGCTGTTCGACCAAAATGCCCATGGCGTCAATAGGTAAACGCGCTTCTTCTAAGTTGGGAGGATCAACTCGTAAATGAAGAGCAGCGAGTTCGAAAAGTCCGATGACGTGATTCGCAACTATTTGACCCGCAGGGACCGAAAGTAGTTGCTCCTGAGCCTCAATTAGTTGTTGCTGCATCGCAGCAGCGGTATCAGGATCAATATCAGGATCTCCCGCCAGACCAGGCATTGGCTCGGCGTTACTAGTTTCTCCGGGAACTTCATGCTCTCCGGAAGGAGTCCAAAAGCTACTCACATGCCCTCTTTCAACAACGCGCAGTGTATTTGCGACAGACACTACTTGTTCGGAATTGCTGTTTACCGTGTTACCCTACGCCGTTGACAATAGATACAAGAGGGGTTCCGCCCCCACCGTTCCACTGAAAGGTGCGATTCGGTCCCTGTCGGGTTGAAGTAACGAACGTTACCGAAAGCTCCGATATGTGAGGTGGACACCAAATGTGTCCGCCTTTTGTTTTTAAATGGAAGGTGCCATCAACGGACTTGGAGAATGTCCTTGGTTAAGCGAGTAAGGCCATAGCACGCCCAGATGAAGGCGATGCCCGGATCAACGAAGAGATTCGGGTACGGGAGGTTCGACTGGTTGCCCCTGACGGTGAACAGATCGGAATCAAACCCTTGCCAGAAGCATTGAACATTGCGCAAGAACTTGATCTTGACCTAGTGGAGGTAGCCCCAGACGCTAATCCTCCGGTATGTCGAATCATGGATTACGGAAAGTTCAAATACGAGTCATCACAAAGGGCAAAAGAGTCCAGGAAAAAGGCCAGTGCCGTTTCCTTAAAGGAGATGAAATATCGGCCGAAAATCGGACAAGGTGATTTCGACACTAAGACTTCAAAAGTCGAGAAATTTCTCTCCGATGGCCACAAAGTAAAGATCACCATCATGTTCCGAGGCCGAGAGGTCTTCCACCCCGAGTTAGGCCGAGAAATTCTGGAACGAGTCGCAGAAAATGTTGAAACAGTAGGAAAAGTTGACCAGTTCCCCAAGCTAGATGGCCGAAATATGACCATGGTTTTGAGCCCTGACAAGGCCGCCAAACAACGGCGTAGAAACGCTGAGGAAAGCACAAACGAGTAGAGACTAAACAAGTCTCGGAGTTCAAGAAATCCCGAAGAATCCTTCGATAAGGAAAAGTTATGCCCAAAATGAAGACACACAGCGGAGCCAAGAAGAGGTTCAAAACCAGCGGATCAGGAAAACTGGTCCGACGGAAACAAGGCAGAAACCACATTCTGGAAAAGAAGTCCGCCAAGAGAAAACGTCGACTTGCCCTTGAAGGCGAAATAAGCAAAGCCGACCTCCCCCGCATCAACAAGATGCTGGGCAAGTAAAAGAGAACTGTTAGAGGAGACGTCAAAGTGGCACGAGTAAAACGTTCCGTCGCAGGTAGAAAGAGCCGTAAAGCGACCCTAGAGAAAGCTAAGGGCTATTACGGCAATAAGAGCCGGTCCTACAGAGCAGCTAATGAACAAGTGATGCATAGTGGAAACTATGCGTTTCGAGATCGCAGAGCACGCAAAGGAGAGTTTCGGCGTCTTTGGATTCAGCGCATTAATGCCGCTGCTCGACAGAATGGCACCAGTTACAGCAAATTGGTCAATGGACTCAACGCTGCCGGAGTTCAAGTCGACCGAAAAATTCTGTCGGATATGGCTGTCAACGATCCCGAGGCATTCAGCAAGTTAGTAGAAAAAGCTGAATCTGCTCGACAAACAAGCTGACTCTTTCTTCCCAGTCGCCACGACTGACTCGGCTTAGGCGCCTAGTACGCGACCGTCGTTATCGCGATATCGAAGGCTTGGCAGTCGTAGAAGGCCCGCGTGCTATTGAGACAGCTCTCAATATTGGAGCTGAACTTGAGGAAATCTTTTATCGTTCTGACCAAAGTCGAATCGCTGACACCTTTCGCGAAAACGGGGTGTTAGCCCACGAAGTACAAAGTGATGTCCTCGATCAAATAGCAGACAGCGGCTCACCTCAAGGTGTACTTGCTGTTGCTAAGGCACATGATTCTGAGTTGTCATCAATAGCCAAATGTCGACGGATAGTGGTAGTTGACTCAGTGCAGGACCCAGGCAACGTAGGCGCGATTGTTCGTACAGCAGTAGCAGCAGGGTTTGGAGCTGTCATCACCTCCTCCGGGACAGCTGACCTTTTGAGTCCTCGTTCCATTAGAGCGAGTGCCGGAACTATCTTCGGACTGCAATCCGCGAGAAATATGGACCTCGGCTCGGTCCTCGACTCTTTGATAGCGGAAGGTCACTTCGTGGTAGCTACCAACTCAAGAGGTGAACAAGATTTCAGATCCCTTGAGGTTACGGACCAGATGACGTTGGTGCTCGGAAGCGAAGCTCACGGACTGTCTGAACCTATTTTGGAGCGTGCCAGTGTGCTCGTGACTATCCCGATGGGCCTCCATGTCGAATCGCTAAATGTTGCTGTCGCGGCTGGCCTCGTGATGTATCGCATGCAAACTATCGAAAATGATCATTAACTCATTCCGTTATTGACTTCTGATAGTCGCCCTGCTGGCCGTATCCTTCACAGTGTGAGCGTCTACGACCAAATCGCTGAAGCACAGGCCGCAGCAGTCGGTGAAATCGAAAAGACGGATGATCTTGAAGGCCTCAAAGCAATAGAACCGATGCTTTTCGGAAAGAAGTCGACACTTGGCGGCCTTAAGCGCCTGATGGGTGAAGTCGATGCACAAGAACGAGCAGATGTCGGTCAAGCGTTAAACGAAGCACAACTATTTGTTCGGGCGGCGCACGAAGCAGCGAAAAAGCAGTTCGAATTATCGGATCGCCGAGCACAATTGGAAACCGAACGACTGGACCTCACTGAGTCGTTACATGTAGCAAATCGCGGTCACCTGCATTTGGTGACCCAAACTATGGAACGTCTCGAAGATGTCTTTGTTGGCATGGGTTTCACAGTCTCCGAAGGACCTCAAGCAGAAACAGACTGGTACAACTTCGAAGCTTTAAATCTTCCAGCAGCGCATCCAGCTAGGTCAATGTTCGACACGCTGTACTTAGATTTAGGTGACCGAACGGAAATAGGTGACGGTGAAGGAGGAGAAGCGACAAACATATTGCTGCGCACCCACACGTCACCGGTGCAGGTGCGGGTTATGGAGTCGACAGCGCCACCGATTTACACCGTTTGCCCTGGGCGTGTATTCCGGCGGGATACAGCGGACGCCAGTCACATGCCAGTTTTTCATCAGATTGAAGGCCTTGTCGTAGATCGCGGGATCAGTCTCGCTGATCTGGCAGGAACGCTAAATGAGTTCACTGCTGCATACTTCGGAGGGGCAATTAGTAGCCGCCTGCGACCCTCCTACTTCCCCTTCACCGAACCGAGCGCCGAGTTCGACATCACCTGCGTGATATGTGAAGGAGATGGATGCCAGACCTGTCAGCGAACCGGTTGGATTGAGCTAGGTGGCTGCGGAATGGTTCATCCGAACGTCCTGGCGAACTGCGGAGTGGACAGCGAAGAATGGACCGGATTCGCTTTCGGCTTCGGCATCGACCGCCTCGCGCTGATGCGGTACGGAATTAAAGACCTGAGAGATATGTACACCAACGATGTCAGATTCCTTGAACAGTTCTAGGGAGGTCTTGAAATGAAAGTTCTCCTCTCCTGGCTGCGCGAATTCGCCCCTATTGAAGGGGACCCTTATGAATTGGCAGACCACATGAGCGACTTAGGGATGGCGGTCGAAGAGACTCGTATCCTTAATCCTCTCGAAGGTGTTGTGGTAGCAAGAGTCGCTGATCTGAGGCCTCATCCAAAAGCGGACAGGATCCAACTTGTAGACGTTGAAATAGAAAACGGCGATCCAATGCAAGTCTGCTGTGGTGCGTTCAACATGTCGGTGGGCGACCTGATTCCATTTGCAACCATTGGCACAGTCATGCCCGATGGGATGGAAATTTCGCAGAGAGAAATGCGCGGCGAAATGTCTAACGGCATGTGCTGTTCCGCCGCTGAACTCGGTTTAGGTTCCGACCACGATGGCATCATGATCCTGCCTGAACATCTCGAGACTGGGGCCCCATTGATGCAAGAGTTGGGGCTCGTCGGAGACATCTTGTGGGATCTGGAGATCAATCCCAATCGTCCCGATGCGATGTCGGTAGCGGGTGTAGCCCGCGACCTAGCAGCCCGTCTCGACATCCCATTTGAGATCCCCGAATGGACGGTACCGTCATCGGGGGCTGCGGAAGATCTGGCAAGTATCCAGATTGATGATGGGGTTCTTTGTCCGAGATTCACGGGCCGGGTACTGAGAGGCGTCACCGTTGGTAAATCTCCTCTGTGGATGCAGATGCGATTAACGCTGTTGGGTATGCGTCCGATCAACTCCGTGGTCGACGTTTCCAACTATGTGATGCTCGAACTTGGGACACCTAACCACACCTACGACCTTTCGCTGCTCCCGAATGGTCACATAGGTGTGCGCCGGGCATCCGATGGAGAAAGCATCACGACCCTTGATGATCAAGAGCGGATGCTTCAGCCCAACGATGGGTTGATCGTCAACGAGGCCGATGAACCCATCGGCATAGCCGGTGTTATGGGCGGCGCGTCAACAGAAATATCTGACACCACTGACTCAGTCCTAGTTGAACTTGCCTGCTGGGAACCGCGATCAATAGCGAGAACTTCGCAGAGACTTGGCCTGAGATCGGAAGCATCAGCTCGATTTGAGAGAGGTACCGATTGGCAAATAAACGTGACCGCTGTCCAACGGTTCTGTCACCTTCTCAACGAAGTTACTCCTGGCGGTATTGAAATAGTAGGAGAGGTTCTCGATGTAGCTGGTACGACTCCGGACAGCATCTCGGTTCCAGTGAGAACATCAAGAATCAGCATGCTGCTCGGTAGAGAGTTTTCGTCAGAAGAAATACGCAACTTGCTGACACCCATCGGTTTCGACGTTGAAAACACCGATAGTCAAGACGTTCAGCTTGTAACGATCCCGTCCTTTCGGCCTGACACTGAAACTGAAACTGACATTGCTGAAGAGGTGGCGCGTCACTATGGCTACGGAAAATTGGGTGCCACCGTCCCCAGATCTCCCGACGCTGGCCACCTATCCCCGCAGCAAAAGCTTCGCCGAGTGATCCGACAGGTCATGACCGGTGCGGGGCTCATAGAAGCGATGCCCAACCCATTCTTGGCTCCAGACGACATCACCAAAGCTGCTTTAATTGTCGAAGAGCCAGTGCGCTTACTCAACCCCTTAGCAGTCGAAGAATCGGTCCTAAGACCCTCATTGCTCCCAGGTTTACTAACGGCAGTTGCATACAACTATTCGCATCGCAATATGGGAGCGAAATTATTTGAGACCGGTCCTGTATTCGAGGCCTCAGAGGATTCGTCGGGATTACCGCTGGAAACCGAACATTTGGCAGCGCTGATATCTAACGCGGATGCCTTTGCGGCAACCTCACTACTTAAAGACCTAGCGTCGACTCTCAAATTGGAATTCCAGTTGACCAACGTTGACGGCCTAGCGGGGTTGCATCCCACTCGAGGAGCCAAGATCAATATTGGAGACACTGAAGTTGGTTCGCTAGGAGAAGTTGATCCCGCCGTGTTGCGAAGCTACGAAATAGAAGACAGATGCGCGTGGCTCAACTTAAGACTTGATCTTGTTATCGAGGCAGCCATTTCAGTTGAGGGTGTCTCGTACCAACCCGTCTCCACCTTCCCTTCAAGTGACGTGGACCTAGCCTTTGCTGTTGGTGAACAGGTCCAAGCTTCAGAAATAGAGATGACCCTAAGGAAGGCCGCAGGCGAAGAGCTTCAGTCGCTGCATTTATTCGATGTTTTTCGTAGCGGCCAGCTAGATGAAGGGGTGCGTTCATTGGCGTTTTCTATGCGGCTTCAAGCCAAAGACAAGACGTTAACTGACGAGGAAGTCGGGGTCGTGCGTCAACGTTGCATCGAAGCGGTGGAGAGCGCCCATCCAGCTAGTCTCCGAGCTTGATTGCTAATAACCTCGATCGACATCCACCGGACCTATGAGCGGCGAACCAGCTATTCGTCTCCGTACGTTGTCGCTCACTCGCTGAGCAAGTAGCGGAAGGCCCATCTCCGGGGTATTCCCGATGTGCGGAGTAATGATGCAATTCCCAAATCCCCAAAGTGGGTGGTCGTCGGGCAGGGGTTCTGGGTCGGTGACATCAAGAGCAGCTCCTCCGATTACCCCTTCCTGTAATGCTTCAACCAGATCGCCAGTCACAATGTGACCCCCCCGAGCGACATTCACTATCCACGCATGCTCAGGGAGTAGAGCGAGTTCCTGCTTGCCGATGATTCCAGTGGTCTCAGGAGTCAATGCGAGGGCGAGAACGAGAAGATCTGACCCCGGTAGGACATCATGGAGATCACTGGAATCAACTACTCGGTCTGCGCCCTCTATCGGAAGTACTTGATTCCGAACGACTGTTACCTCACAGCCAAACGGCGCCAGAAGCGGCAAGAGCTCTTCAGTAATTCCGCCACCACCGAGAATAGTTACCTTCGCCCCAAACAGATTCCGGCCCTCAGGGTCGGACCATCTATTGGCACGAGAATATGTGTTGATGGCTCGAAATCCTGCCAAAGCCAGAGCCAACACATGTTCCGCTACCGGGGAAGCATAGACACCCTTTCCGCATGTCCAGGTGAGGTGAGGTCGGGAACGAAGCATTTCAACGAAAGGCTCAATACCTGCGTAGGGCAACTGAACCCAGTCGATATTGGGATTTTCGTCAAGCATCGGCGGTAAAAGATCCGCCCGAGCTGGTTCCGCCCATACCAACACCTCTGCAGTATCGGGGCCGACTACCTCTCCGCCTCCCCCCTCGACTGCGGCGACCAGGGACTCACGTCGCCAGCAATCTGGTTCGACAGCTACTTTCACCATGAGGCAGACGCTAGACGGTCAGAATGTCGGAGTAGAAGCTTGATCACGTCACTCCGCTTTATGAGCGGCTGTCAGCGATTAGTCCACCGTCGGGAAAGATGATTTCACCAGTAACAAAACTCGCCTCATCACTGCATAAATAGAGGCATGCATTCGCGATATCTAAGGGTTCGCCGAGCCGTCGTAGGGGTGTTTCCTTAATTCGACCTTCAACCCAAGCTTCGTTACTGGTAGCAGCGCCACTCATGGAGGTCTTTATGTAACCGGGACCAACCGCGTTGACGCGTATCCCGTGCCGTGCGAGCTCGATCGCCCCGCATTTCGTCAGCATCCATACTCCGGCTTTAGACACGCAATAGTCCGAGGCCCCCATCAATGCCGTTTTTCCCGCTACGGAGGCGATGTTGACAATTGCTCCTCCCTCGGACTTTGCCATCTGCTGAGCCACCAGCTGGTTGGTCAACATGACCCCAGTGAGGTTGACATCCAAGACCCGTTGCCAATTTGACAAGGATTTATCGATCAGCATCATGTCATTACGGTCATGACGGTCAGCGCTGACCTGCTCATCAGCGTCGCGGCTTATGTAACCAGCGTGAGAAATTCCGGCCGCAGCCACACAAGCGTCGATTCTGCCGAAAGCCTCGACAGCGCTACTTGCCATGGCAGCGACCTCTTCAGGCATTGATGTATCGACGGTCAACGCGATTGCCTCACCTCCGGCGGACGCAACTTCGTCCGCGACAGCTTCGGCGCGCTCGAGGTTAATGTCGGCGACCACAATTTTCGCCCCTTCTTCAGCGAAGCGAAGACAGCACGCTCGTCCAATCCCAGATGCGCCGCCAGTAATGATCGATACCTTTTCGGACATACGTCCAGTCATCAAAAACCTCCAAACGTCTCGCCACAGCGTAGATACCCAGAGAACATCTTGCTTGTGAGAAGCTGAAAGGTACTAGTCGGGAAGGAAATGATTTGGAATCAGATCTTGACGTCACCTATGCAACGATCATGCAAGAGATAGTCGCGACTGGAGTAGCGCCGCATTATGCCGAACTGGCGCCCCGCCTTGGTATTTCACCCAACGAGGCTCTGAACCGAATCGAAAGTATTTTGGCGATTACTCCTGGGTGGATGCACCCGGGGACTGACTACATCGCATCGTTCCCTCCTTTTAACAATCAGCCGACGGCCTATCGGATAACAGTCCGAGGAGAACAACGCTGGTTCGCTCAATGCGGCTTTGAAGCCCTGGCGTGCTCATGGATGTTCCCGGGCGAAATAGTCGACATCAAGGCTCCATGCTTGTTGGGTGACGACTCTCTGCATCTCAAAATGAAAGACGGAGAACTAGTTCTAGTGGACCCTGAAACCATCGTCGGGTACACCCGCAGTCGCCTAGGAATGGAGGAACCTGATCAACCATTTAGGTGAGGTGGCATGAACCTGTTCAGGTCTGAACAACACGCGCAACAATGGAAGGACTGGGATCAGGAAATGGCGAGTACCTTGCGCCCAGTCGAGTGGTGGACAGAGACATTCCGCAACCCGATTTTTCGCAACCGCAATCGCTCCGATTATCTGACTTGGTTGACGGGGGAAAGCGGGATATCTGCCACAGCAGCATTCCACGACCGCTTGCAACAGTAGTTACTCAAGTACACCAGCGATCACCAGATCAGCGATCTGATCTCCTTCGTACCCCAAGAGGTCACTCAGAATCTCAAAATTGTGTTCCCCCCATAGGGGCCCACTCTTGGTAGGTGTACCGTCGCTTTTTGATAAGCGGAATCCGTACTGTTCAGCCCACGTGGTGTCGTAGATCTCGTGGGGCACCTCAACGAAATGGTTTCGGTGGATCAACTGAGGATCGGATGTAACTTCAGGACTGTTTTGAACTTGATGGGCTGGAACTCCGACGCCTTGGAGAAGTTCAGTAGTTTCGGTAGCGTCTCGAGACAGACACCAATCCCGCAGAATTTGGTCCAGTTCTTCTTCTCTAGCTAGACGTTGGGATAGCCCCAAACTGGATAGCTCCTCTAGATCTATCGCTTGAGTGAGGGCCCGCCACTGTTCATCATTTTCGCAAGCTATAGCGATCCATTGGTCCTTCTGACCATTCGCGCATTCGTACACCGAATGTGGTGCCATCCACCGATCAGCATTTCCCATTCGGCTCTGGGGAAATCCATTGACCTCTTGGTCAAGGATCGCCTCTGTCACAAAATGAATGCCACCCTCAGCTTGTGAGAAATCGAGCACCATGCCTTCGCCAGTGCGTTCTCGGTAGTCCAGGGCCGCCATGATTAGTGCCGCTGTGAGACGTGGGGAAGTGGCATCGGTGTACGCGAGGAAGGGACCGGCGGGGAGACGGTCTGCCCAGCCCGTCAATTCGTAGTAACCGCCCGTGGCCGCACCCATATTTCCGAAACCAGGGATGGGCGACAAAGGGCCGCTTTGACCGAACAGCGTCGTCGAACAAACGATTAGACGTGGGTTGACTTCTAGTAGGTCCGATGGGCTTAACCCAATTCGGTCGAGCACGCCTGCCGAAAAAGCGTTAACGACGATGTCGCATTTTGCTGCAAGATCCAAAACTACTTGCCGCGATTCGGGCACCTTCAGATTGATCTGCAAGCTCTCTTTGTGGGCATTGATGGAATGCCACTGCTGACTGTTCTCAGGGCCCTCTAAGTCCTCTGGATCCCGGCTTAAACCAGATGTACGGACCTGATCGGGTCGCGTCTGAGATTCCACTCGAATAACGCGAGCGCCGTAATACCCCAACATTCGGGTAGCGAAGGGACCCGCATACACCCACGTAAAGTCAAGAACGGTGACTCCTTCGAACGGAAGTCCCGTGCTCATAGGATCACCCCCCAGCTCTTCTAAGTCCCGGGTTTCGTTCAGAACCTCTTCAGTGTGTTCGCCCAACAATGGTGGTTTTCCGAGCCGTTTGAGGCCTGCGGGAGTTCCGTGAGCCCAAGGGCCCGGAAATCTCACCGTAGTTTCAACCTGATCCATTTTGACTTCGTCCCAAAATTCCCGCTGAGCATAATGAGGTGTTTCAAGAACGTCTGCAGGTGTGATAACCGGAACCAGCAGAAGTTTGTCCCGTTGAGCCATCAAAAAAAGATCTTGCTTTGTGTGAGAGATAAGCGCGTTAGCGAGACACTGTGCCGTTCGCTCCGTGATCGATGCGACTTCTTCGAGACTTCGATCGGTGAGTAGATCCACCCAATCGATCTCTGCTAAGTCCTCGTCTAGATGTCCTTCTTTTTGAACCCATTCGAGTAGACGTTTCGTAAACGAACCCACCAAGACACCAGGCAAAAAGGTAATTGTCACATGACCATCGGCACACTCGTAGACAAACCGGAATTCAACCATCCCCAAGAGTTCGAATCCGCCACCAGTTCTCTGCGCAGGAGGATTGTCACACAACGAAGGGGCCAGCCATCCCTGAGCCGTCAAAATCATTGCTTCCTGAGCAGAGACATCAACATGTTGGCCGAGTCCACTGGCCTTTCTTTCGGTCAACGCAATCAGCGCTGCGCAAGCAGCTTCGGAGCCCGCGTTGACCCATACCTGAGGGGCTGAAATACGCACTGGTGCCCGATCACGGTAACCATTGAGTGACATAGGGCCGGCTGCTGCGTTAAGCGTGAGATCTGTACCGAGCCAAGTCGACTTAGGACCCTCGCTTCCGAAGTTGCTCATCGAAACCGTCACAAGGGAAGGGTTGGTAGCACGCAGCGCGTCGAGGTCGATATCCATCGCCCCGCACTCGATAAGCACATCGGCTGTGCACGCCAATTCCAGAAGTTGTTGGGCATTGTCGAGTACGACCGATCGTTTGCCCCGGTTGTAGGCCCAATGTTGAAGCGAGTATTCGAGATTTTCTTCATCGTTTGCGAAGGGAGGAAGGTGACGGGAACGTTGCCCTAATGGCGGCTCCACAGCAATCACGTCAGCCCCCAACTGTGCAAGTAGAAAGCCTGCGAAGTGACCTCGATCATCTGTGAGATCTAGCACGCGGTAATGCGACAACATTCGAGCCCCCGGTCTCTTAACCATCAGGAATGACGATCGTAGTGGCGACCTTTAGCGCGAGTCGACAGAACGTGCTGAACTGTCGACTTACCCCGAGGAACATATGACTAAAGAAGAGAACACCATCGACCCCGTCACGGACCTTCACAATCGCCAACGACGGATTCGTGAAGATATGGGTGGAGCGGACCGAGTTGCGAAGATGCGGCAGGACGGAACGCCGACCATCAGAGACCATATAGAGGGCGTATTAGACACGGAGTCGTTTCGCGAACTAGGTACGCATAGCCGATCTATGCGCCTTGAAGATCGACACAACACGCCCGGTGACGGCAAAGTTGGAGGAGAAGGCCGAATCGATGGTCGACCCGTTGCTATTGGCGGCGACGACATCACTGTCAAGAAGGGTTCGAGTGCGATTGTCGGCGGCCGACGGATGCACCGAATTTATGAACGTGCTCTGGAACGAGGCATGCCGTATGTGTACATCGGAGAAACCGGCGGAGGTCGAATCCCTGACTTAATTGGAGCCGAGGGCATAGCTGACGTAGCGCCAGACCCGGAACTGACGCAACGTAGAAGACAAATTCCGATGGCAACCATGATCGTTGGTCAAAGCTTCGGAGGTTCGTCATTTCAATCGGCGTTCTCCGATTTTGTTGTGCAGGTGCGCGGTTCGGTTTTGGCTGTCACTTCCCCAAGAGTCTTCGAAGTGGCAACCGGCGAAATTATTGGATTCGAAGAACTAGGTGGAGTTGATGTCCACTCTCGGATCACAGGTCAGATCGACATAGGTGTGGATACCTTCGAAGAAGGCTATGCCGCTGTTCGAAGGTGGCTGTCCTATCTGCCGTCCAATGCTTGGACGACTGCCCCTCGGAGCGATTTTCGAGCTGACCTCAGTCCCGATGAGTCGTTGGCTGACATGGTTCCACTCAAGAGAACCCGCGGCTATGACATGCGCCGATTTAGCTCGGCGCTTTTGGATCCCGGTACGTTCATGGAGCTACAGCCCGGCTACGCCCGTAACCTCACCACTGGTTTGGGGAGACTGGACGGTTTCTCTGTCGGAGTTATCGGGAACAACCCCATGTTCAACGCTGGTGTCCTAGATCCTGAAGCCTGCCGGAAAGCTATTCGTCTTATGTGTCTATGCGACGCATTCAACCTGCCGGTCATCTTCTTGATGGACGTTCCGGGCTTTATGGTCGGAAAAGCCGTTGAACACGACCGAATTTTATCGCTCGCAATTCGTTTCGTTGAAGCATTAGGCAACATGTCCACTCCGACGTTGACGGTGACACTCCGCAAAGGATTCGGCTTAGCGTTTCCGGCGATGAACGGTTCGGGTCTGGGATCGTCAGGCTTGTACTCTTGGCCCGGCGCAGAAATCGGATTCATGGACCCAGATGTTGGAGTCAACGTCGCTTACGCCTCAAGGCTCGATCAATTGAGTCCTCAGGAGGCAGAAGCAGAGCGAACCAGAATGGTGTCAGAGATCTCCCTAGCGACATCACCATACGAAGCAGCGGGAACTCTTCGAATTGACGAAGTAATCGACCCGGCCGACACTCGAAGCGTTCTGGTCGATGACCTCCGACAACTAGATGGGCGTCGAGTGCCACCACCGGAGGCAAGACCACTGAGTTATTGGCCTACTGTTTAATGCAAGGAGCGAGGGTAACTGAATGCACTATGAGGTAACCGAAGAACAACGGAACACATGTGCTCAAGACGGGGCTTTAGCGTTGAAGAACGTCGTCAGTGCGGAGTGGCTTGAAGTTCTCAAGGCGGGTATCGAACGCGACATCAGCGAACCTGGACCATTCTTCCATGGCTATGTTCCCGATAGCGGTGTTGGTAAATTCCACGGCAATATCAGAATCTGGGAGACCGATTCAGAAATGGAAAGGTTCTGTACCCAAGGACCACTGGTCTCTTTGGCTGCGCAGTTTTTCCAGTCATCGAAGATAAACCTCTTCTATGACCAACTCTTCGTGAAGGAACCGGGAACCGAAAACCGGACTCGTTGGCACAACGACTTGCCTTATTGGCCGGTCAGGGGACATCAGATCATGTCGTTTTGGGTGGCTCTGGACACCGTGACTGTTGACAGCGGCGGACTTGAATTCATAAAGGGCTCGCACCTTTGGGATAAGTGGTACCAACCAGAAACCTTCGGGAAAACCTCTGGGCACGGCGAATATGAAAGGAACCCCGATTACATCGATATTCCAGACATTCAAGCTATGCGTGACCGCTACGAAATCATTAGCTGGGATTTAGAGCCGGGTGACGTTTACGCGTTTCACGCGATGACAGTCCATGGAGCTGGCGGAAACCTGCGGTTCGACGTTCGACGTCGCGGCTACACAGTGCGATATTGCGGAGACGACGCGGTATATGACACCCGAAAAGGCACCCAAGGTCACCTACGATCCGAATCACACCGCGACGGAGATCAACTAGACAGCGACCAATATCCCCTTGTTTGGAGCGCTAGCTAATCGGTACTGGTTTATTACTCCAACACCTCAGCGACAGCTAGATCCGCGATCTGCTCCACGGAATAGCCCAAGAGTTCATTAAGCACCTCAAAATTGTCTTCTCCTAAACACGGCCCGCCTCGGTTTAGGACGGCTGGAGTGCGCGACATTTTCGTCCTACACGAATGAGTCCACATCGTTCCTGCGTGACTTTGAGGGACCTGGATCTGATGCTGACGATGAGCTAGTTGAGGGTCGGAGTTCGTCCCGGCCGCATCATGCACTGGATAAGCCGCCACCCCCAGACCTTGAAGCTCTTCCGCAGCAGCGGTGCTATCGCGAACCGACGACCATGCACTCAGCCGCTCATCAATTATCGTTCGCTGTTCGCGACGTGCTGTTTGGTTGGCGTCGGAGAGGTCCTGGAGTCCCAACAAGTCGGCCAACTGTGGCCAACTTTCATCCGAGCAAGCCACCGCTAGCCATGAGTCGTTACCGTCGGCAGGGAAAACGCCATGAGGAAAAATATTTGGGTCGTCATTTCCTGCTCTTTGAATTGTTCGACCATTGACGCTTTGGTCCAATATTGCGGGAGCTAGGTAATGCAAAGCGCATTCAGTTTGTGAAAGGTCGATGTGCTCACCGAGCCCTGTTTCTCGACGCTTTTCCAAAGCAGCCATCAGCGATGAAACCACTATTCGTGGGGCCAAGTAATCGGTATACGGACCGTACGGACCAGCGGGTGGCCTATCGGGCCAGCCCGTCAGTTCGTAGTACCCCGCTATTGCGGCTGCCATGAACCCGTAGCCAGCAAGAGTCGAATGAGGTCCGCTTTGTCCAAGCAGAGAACTTGAAAGCATGATCAAGCCCGGGTTGATTTCCGAGAGCACGTCATAGCCGAAACCCAAACGACCCATAGCGCCTGGAGCAAATGATTCGGTAGCAATATCAGCCCATCGAATCAGATCAAACACCACTTCCTTCGACTCCGGTTTACTGAGATCAAGGCTGAGGCTTCGTTTCCCAGCGTTGTAGACGCCGTAACCCACGCTGTTATCTGGATGAGGGTCCTCATTTACAAACGGATTCACCGTTCTCATGGTGTCGGGACGACTAGCGGTCTCTACCTTGACGACCTCTGCCCCATAATCGCAGAGGATTCGAACAGCAGAAGGCGTCGCGATTACCCATGAGAACTCAACAACCTTCAATCCTTCTAAGGGCAAAGAATCCGTGACAGGTTCACGAATGTCGAGACTGGTAGCCCGGTCCAGTGAAATCGAATCGCTGTGTTGACCGAGAGTGGCAGGGATCCCTCCGAAATCTGCATCGCTGTTCTTGAACTTCACTAGCCCACCGGGATGTTTCGCTTCGCCGCCTTTCCCATCGGGTTTGACGTCCCAAAACTCCCGAGCTTCAAGATGCTCATATTCGACAAGATCTGCAATCGTCATCGAAGGTGTAATGAGCAGGTTGCGTTCCAACGCCGCATCCCACAATTCGGCTTTTGATTTCGATGCGAGGAAACGTCCGTAGGTCGCAAAGGCAGCCGCGACGACATCGAAACTCACCTCGCCAGCGAAAAGCTGGACTCCAAGATTTTCCCAGTCGATAGAGATCAGGTTGTCATCTGCAGCATCTTCCTCTTCGAGCCACTCTGTGAGTCGACGAGCGAATGGAGCAAAAGCCGCTCCTGGCAAGATTACGCAGATGGTGTAGCCATCGAGACAGGGGAATAACAGCGGGATATCCATCCCGCCGAGACTGATGCCCCCAGCCATGCGGTCAGAGGCTAAAGCGTTTTCCAGAGGAGCGACGTTCTGTGGAAACCCAATGGTGAGTGATTCTTGAGCTGAGACATCTATGTGCTGACCGGTTCCGCTTCGGTAACGCTCCTGCAAGGCAATCAAACTTGCAGCCGCAGCGTCAGCTGCAGCGTGGAGGAAGCTGTGCGGTACTCCGACTCGAAGCGGGGCTCTGTCCGCGTCACCGCTCGCATGCATAAACGAACTCCCGGCTACAGCTGTTAAGTCGGTTCCCGACCAATGTGAACGCGGCCCGGTAAGACCATAAGGAGTAATGGAAGCATGGATAATTTGGGGGTTGATTTCTTTGATGTCCTCGTATGCCAGATCGAGAGAATGTAAATAACCTGGCCGCTGATCTTCGAATAAAATGTCAGCGCTTTGAACCAAATCACGAAATCTCGTTCGGCCTTCTTCCGATTCGATATCTAGGACAACAGATTTCTTTCCCCTGTTGTAGGCCCAATGAGTGAGGCTGAAGTCCGGATCGGGATCATCGGCAACATAGGGACCCGTGAGCCGTGTTGAGACCCCCCGCTCGGGTTCAACGGCGATCACTTCAGCGCCAAGGCGAGTCAGTATGTGTCCAGCGAACTGGCTAATTCCATCGCAAAGATCAATAACACGGATGTGCTCTAGCATCCCGTTCCCCCTAATCCCTCAAGATCATAGATTCAGCGCTGCCGGTCGGTTGAAACTTCTGAATTAGTAACAGCGAAGCGGCAAGTTCGCCGCGGCACTTCAGATCCGAATAGCCTTGTGACATGGGCAAGGTCTTCAACGTCGGTCAGATAGAACAGTATGAAACCGACGGATGGGTTTCGCCGCTCGATGTCTTTACCAGTGAGCAAGTCCGCGAATGCCGAACACGCCTAGAGGAGTGGGAATTGATGCGAGGCGGTTCCCTCCCTCCACACGAACGTTCTAGTGGACACATTTTGTTTCCTTGGATTGATGCCCTTATGAGAAATGAAAGGATTCTCGATGCTGTTGAGGATCTAATTGGGCCAGACATTCTCTGCTGGAATTCAGTTTTTTGGATCAAGGAACCGCACAGCCCCAGCTATGTGGGCTGGCATCAAGACCTCCAATACTGGGGGCTGTCTAATTCCGACGTGGTGTCCATCTGGGTCGCACTTAGCGACGCCAGTGAGGATGCTGGTTGTATGAGTGTTATTCCCGGCAGCCACAAAATCATTCTCGGTCACGAAGAGACCTATGCAAAGGACAACCTGTTAAGCCGGGGTCAAGAACTTGAAATCGATGTGACGCAACACACCACTGTTGCTATGCCGCTCAAACCCGGACAGGTCTCTTTTCATAACGTTCGGACGGCGCATGGCTCCGGCCCGAACACCACCGGCGACCGCCGCATCGGTCTTTCTTTTCACTACATGCCGACCGATACCGAACAAACATTGAGCGAATGGGACAGTGCTGCGTTGGTGCGAGGGGAAGACAAGCACCACAATTTCGAGCATTGCCCGCAACCCGCGTATGACCTTGAACCAGCGGCAGTTGACTTTCACAAACGAGCAGCCGACGCAATGAGACAGATCATTTACACCGGCGCTCACGCAGATAAGCCAACCCTCTAGGTTCGTTGAGTGCTTGATCTACATCACGTCCACATTTTCGCAAGCAACGCGTCAGCCACTGTCGAGTGGTGGCAACGCAATCTCGGTGCGACGGTGAGTTACGACGGAGAGTTCGGAGGAGCGCGGAACATTTTTATGAAGGTTGGACAAGGTCGTATCAATATCTATGACCAGCAGCCCAGAGGAACTTCCAGCGGCGCGTATCACCACGTCGGTATACGAGTTGAAGGACTTGCCGACCTAAGAGACCGCATGACTGCTAATGGTGTCGACTTTCGTTCCGATATCAGAGAGTTTGGTAACTGGCGATATTTAATGTGCTCTGCCCCAGACAATGTCCTCTTGGAGCTTTTTGAAGTTGACATCGACGACATGTCTCCCGAACTCGCTGACTTCTTTAATTTGGGCTGAAGCGGCGAGAAATGTGTAAAGCTTAAGAAATGGCAGTTGAACAACTTGACGTCGAACACCTCTTCACCCTCGACCTTCAGGTCGCTGAAGGAGCACAAATAGTCAAGGGTGGGCCACATGGCACAAGGATTATTGCAGAGGTGGCGGGTGGAACCTTCACCGGTGACCGCCTCAATGGCAGCGTCGTTTCACCAGGTGGTGACTGGGTTACGGCACGCGCCGACCGGAACATTCAGTTGGACGTTCGTCTGACCCTGGTTACCGACGACGATGCAGTGATTTTGATGCAGTACAAAGGCATTGGGGAACCTGCGGCAGGTGTGGCTAGGTCAGCGCCTCAGTTTGAGACGGGTGACGAACGGTACGCCTGGCTGAACAATGTCCAAGGAGTTGGAATTGGGCAGCTACACCCTGGGGGTGGAGTGACCTACGAGGTCTACGCACTGACTCAGCTTCCCTAACGCGCTTTCGGCGATACCAACCACACAGTTGGCTCACTCAAATAAGAGCGACTTGCAAGCACTGGTGGTTCGCCGCTTCCCAGACGCCACATTGGGATTACTGAGAATGTGGCAGCCAAAGACACGAAAATCGCGCCAACAATTGCCACCGTATAGGAGCCGGTTGCGTCAATGATGGCGCCGGCGGCGACGGGGCCGATTAGCGCGCCAACTCCAGCTGAGGTGTACTGAACTCCGAGAACACCACCTAAGCCTTCAAGACCGAAAATTCCGGCCATCCCCTGTCGTTCACCAGATTCTGCTCCAACAGGGCGTTGTATGTGTGATGTCCGGGGTAACCCTCATGACAGGCCAGGTCCACGGCCCGGTCGATCGAGCTGGGGAAGTCGACGTTGATCTGGATCAAGCTCTGGTATTCACCCTGATACCAGTTGTAGCCGCTCCACGCTTGATCGGTTACGTACTCGAGCACGAAGTTCTCACCGTCGGGCAGCTCG
>ENA-UPTF01000151-UPTF01000151.1-marine-metagenome-genome-assembly--contig:-NODE-151-length-48639-cov-4.148676_pt1 | contig 48639 bp, 42 predicted proteins | sample MGYA00238166_ERZ767019 | MGnify/ENA primary metagenome ERZ767019 (study PRJEB28930, sample SAMN06266391) | marine metagenome | isolation source: Sea water from 250 m depth | place: Atlantic Ocean | study... | reverse complement strand
TATAAATGTTGCATGTACATGAAATCCATTGTCTTTCATTTTTTTGATTCCTTCTTTGATTTTATTTATTTTATTTCCTTTTTTTAATAATTTTAATACTTCTTGATTTCCGCTTTCTACACCACATTTTAATAGGAAACAACCAGCTTTCCTTAATGTTTTTAATAATTCTTCATCGGCCATATCAGCTCGAGTATAACAAGCCCAGTCAATGTTTGTTTTTTGTTTTATCATTTCTTCAGATACACTCATTGCATGAGGCTTATCTACAGTGAATGTATCATCATTAAACAGAAAACTTTTGAAATCATAATTATTTTCTATATCTTGTATTTCTTTAACTACATTTTGTGAAGATCGAGTACGATATTCATGTCCCCATAAAACTTGAGGCCAATTACAGAAAGTGCATCTAAATGGACAACCTCTACCAGAGACAACATATGTAAATGGGTTTTTTAATATAGGATCAAAATATTTAGAATTTGGCATTAGATCCCGTGCTGGAAATGGCATATCATCTAAGTTAGTAGGCGGTATCTGTTTTTGATTGACTATGATTTCACTATTACCATTATCATTTTTTCGATAGGCAATTCCTTGTATGTTTTTATTAGGTCCTTTTTGAATTACCTCAGAAATTATATCTCTCAGCGGTATAACGTTAATAAATGCAGGACGTCGGTTTGAAACCGTAATAAAGCCATCACATCCATGATGCAGATCTAGCTTATTATTAGACAATTTAATAACTCTATTAAGAACACCTAAAGTCAAGGATTTATGACACACTCGGCATTCAGGCCCCCTTTGAGCAGTTATATTTGGGTGCTGCGAAATGCCACATCGTCGGTGTCCATCGTAATGATATTTACCTTCCTCAGAGTAAAATTCCCCGGTATAAGCTATGGATCCATTCTTCAGAGCATCTACAAATCCTTTATAATTTAGCTCAGCATCAAATACAGTGAATTCACGCCCCATTCGAACACTTGAGTGAGCATCAGAAAATGAAACTATAGTTTTATTAGTCAATGAACTGATCCCCCAATTCATGGCAGGGTGGCTTGATAAACCTGATTCAAACGCATAGATATAATCGGACATATCACAGAAAGCTTCCTTGTAATCATCAACCCCAAACTTTGAACCATACAATCCGTACCATGGCGTCCAAATATGGGCAGGAATAACTATGGCATCAGAATGAATACCAAGGAGCATCTCAACTAAATCCCTTGGACATATCTTGAGATTAGGACGTCCATTGCCAGACAGGTCGCCGAAGTTCCGCAATTTATCATTAACTTGGTGGACAGATCCAAAATCTGGCATAAACATCAAAACATGGATTCTGTGATTGGTATTTCCTTGTCTGAACACACAATTAACTTCAGTACCTAACAGAAACTTTACACCTCTATATTCGTGCAACCCTTCATCACCCTGAACCAGGTGTGTTTCTAACTCCTGAAGCCATTCGGGATGAGTGAAATCGGCAGTAGAAATAAGATCTAATCCTTTTAGTTGGGCCGACTGCGCCAGCGACTCCAATGATATATCTCTACTACAGGCATAAGAGTACCTTGAGTGAAGGTGTAGATCTGCAACAAACATGTTATATCATGACGTGCCGAGGCAGACATCGATTTAGTAAATACCGCATTCAGACTCGTGTTGACATCGTAATCGGTTTGAAATGGGATTCGCGCCAGAATTAGATTTTAAGAATTAATAACAACCTTAAGCATATTTAGCCAACACCTTGGCCACCGTGTCGGCCTGGTGAATTATCGACTGATGGCACCCTTTTAAATCCACTAAATCGACATTGGGTATTCGTCCTGCCATTTTACTTTGTTCACTAGAGGAGAATATCTTATCTTCATTTAACGTAATATATGTAACAGGACAGGTAAAATTATCTTCACTAAAATCGAATGAAGTTTTCAACATACGAGTTGGCAGAGCTCCATAAAAACCGATTGTTTGTATCATCTCTTTAGGATCAACCCCGTTACACATATAATGATAAATAAGTGATTTGGGTAAATACATATCTTTTCCTATGAACGAAGTGATCAGCTGATATAAAGTGAACGCAAATCGAAGATGAAATGGTAAAACGCTGATCATAGATTTACCGGGGCTAGGAATTACGCCAGAGACCAAGATGACCCTCTTGGGAGGACGAGGCAATTCAAGAGATGCCTTTAATACGAGAGGAGCAGAGGAACCATGGGCTACTAGCACAACATCAGACATATTCTCGCTCTCAACCGAGTTTACTATCGCGTTGATACATTCTTCAGCGAGAACAACTGACGTATCCTTCCCTGCATCCGCTCCATGGGCTGGAAGATCTATTGTGATTACTTTATTAATCTTAGGGTTGGAATTTAGTCGCGGTGGATGTTCGGAAGGAGCAGTCAAATATCCCCAAACTCTGCCCCAACTCCAAGACCCTTGACCAGCACCATGTACTAAAAGGTAGTCTGTCAAAAGTACTCTCTTCCTCCTAGTCAGATTCGAATTGTTTAGGATCAACCTTCGGTCGCCATGGGGCTATTAGATAGATAATGCTAGCCTTAACGACCGTTTTAAATCGGCATCCTGTTCCGGTAGAACAGTTCTAGGGTCCAACAAAACCTGTTCATCTGCAATACGACCGATCACCGGTTTATCACACATACGCAGGTTATTCAAAACTCTATCGGCACCACCTACTGTTTCTGCACAATGTATCGCCAATACCCAGGACGGTAACGTCTCACCTGGCAGGCTCCCACCGCCTATTGGAGATCTGGCCTCTACAACCGTAGAGTGCACTTCCAATCCCTCTTTCAAAAGATTAGCTCTATCCTTTATATCCTCGGCACTTGCAGATATCATCCTCCATATCGGTATCTTTTTCTCGCTCTCGTTAAGCAGGTAATGCTGCAAAGTCATGGTAAGGCTAGCCAAACTGAGCTTATCAATTCTTACTGCTCTCGCGAGTGGGTGTCGTTCTAGGACAGAAATCAAACTCCGACTGCCAACTACTATTCCAGCCTGTGGGCCACCCAACAACTTATCGCCCGAAAAGAAAGTAAGACCAACTCCGGCACGTACACTTTCCTGTGGTGTCGGTTCGTGAGCCATACCATAATCTTCAGTATTCAAAAAACAACCACTACCGACATCATGAAGAACTGGGATACCATGTTTAGTTCCTAGTGCTACCAGTTCTGGCGGCTCCACTGAAGCGGTAAACCCTTCCACTCGGAAATTACTAGCGTGAGCCTTCAAAAAAGCCCCCGTATCATCGTTTATAGCCCTTTCGTAGTCACTAATGTAGGTCCTGTTGGTTGTACCAACTTCTGATAGAGATGCCCCACTTTGGAGAAGTACATCTGGTATCCGAAATCCCCCACCGATTTCAACCGCTTCGCCTCGCGAGACTACCACTGATTTACCGAATGCTAATGCAGATAATCCAAGTAAAATCGCTGAGGCGTTATTGTTAACAACCAGAGATGCTTCCGCTCCGGTTAGTTGGGATAACAATTGCTGAACGTGTGCCTGTCGCGAACCCCGCCTACCAGTGGATAAATCTAATTCCAAATCGGAATATCCTATGGCGGCTTGCTTAATCGACTCTATAGATTCCTCGCTTAAGGGAGATCTACCCAAGTTGGTATGAATCACTACACCAGTAGCATTAATAATTTGCCTTGGGACTGGTTGAGTAAGCCATTTAACTGAGTCCCTAACGCCATCAGCAATATCTTGACCCTTTATATTCTGATCCCCAGACTTGATCAATTCCCGGGCAGTTTTTAGCTGACTCCTGACCAGATCTACAACCCACGAACGATCGTAGGTATGGATGATATCATCCAAATCCGTCAAAACTGCTTCGACACTCGGCAAATCCCGATACTGCATGTTTTCAACCTTTTTAAATACGAATGCAAAGGTATTTTATCACGAATATTTAGCATCAATTGAATATTCGCATATCTCGTCCATCTAGTAATTCCGTATATTAGAGGTTAGAATTCAGATGCCCAGTTCAATATTTTTGTTTAACCGATTTAGATTATGAAAGCTAGGATACTTGGAATAGTTGTAATTAGCGCTTTGACTATTGCTATGGTAGTCACTGGGGTCTCAGCCGTTGCTCAAGCTGTGACATCTGATGGCAATATATCTCAGGGATATCTGGCTACGTCAAACTCTTCAGACCCTAAACTTGCCAACAATAATAACGCTCTTATGGGCACTTTTAAATTTGTCTGCCCATTCCATTAACTCGTATTATTTTACGAAACTGAACTTATTAGTTCCACTTCCCTTACGTGACCCTTTATCTTCAATTCACTATCAAATCGCGGAACTGACGGAGAATTCCTATGACCACTGGTCTCCCACCAGAGTTAAATGCTCTAAAAAATACAATACGCCAAATTGTAACCGATGAATGCCAAACGCTAGAACCTGATTATCTAGCTACCCCTCCCCAAGAAGGTATAGAACAAGCGGGTGCTCCCCGCGGAATTCTTGAATCAGTCCCCGGAATTTTGGGTACCTTATCAGAAAGCCAGTGGGACAGGCTCCACAAAACATCCAAAGAAACCGGTATATACACCTCGTTCGTACCGGAGGAATATGGTGGGGGCGGCATGGGGGCATTGGGACATGTAGTTTTGGAAGAAGAAATTCATAAAAGTATCGTACATTTACCCACATCTCCTGTACCAATGTTCATGATTGGTGCATGCACACCTATGCAAGAGGAGAAGTACTTATATCCAGCGATAAACGGGGATTCTTATTATGCCTTTGGACAGACAGAACCCCAAGCAGGCTCAGATCCTGGTGGGATGATGCAAACCACAGCAATTAAAGATGGTGATGATTGGATTCTAAATGGCACCAAAATGTTTATATCTGGAGCAGCTACAGCTGATTTCCTACTTGTACAAGCCGTAACTGATCCTAACCTTCGGCAACGGGGTGGGATCACCATGTTCATTATTGATAATCCATCTCCAGGACTTAGCTTCGATCCTATTCGTATTTGGGTAGTTCCGACCAAAGCCCAACAATATTATGTCCATCTTGATAATGTCAGGGTGCCTCAAACTCAAGTTCTAGGCGAAGTTGGAGGCGGTTTTAATTTAGGGCAACAATGGCTAGTCCATCATGATCGGCTACTGCGCGGATCTATGGCCCTCGGCATACTAAGCCGTTCACTACAAATGGCTATCGACTGGGCCCAAGAAAGAGTGACCTATGGCAAGCCTATTGCAGACAGGCAAGCAATCCAGTGGATGCTTACCGATGTTTACATGGACATAATGAGCCTTAGAGCAGTAACACGTGAAACCGCTGCGCGAGCAGATTCAGGTGAAGATGTCAGGGTTGAAGCATCAATGGTAAAGTATTGTGCAGGTGAATGGGGATGCCGCAGCATAGATAAGATTATGCAAGTTTTTGGTGGAATCGGGGAGACTTTAGATATGCCCATACCGCACTGGTATCACATGTTGAGGCATGCAAGAATAGGGGGAGGGACGTCTGAGATACATAAATTTGTTATGGCCAGGGGGTTATTAAGCGGCAGGGTATCATTCCAAGGATAATATCCGCATTCAACTCTGAAAATTTCAAGAAATACGCTCTTTTTCATTTGTAGTGGAAATAATTGAATCTATCTCTGAACAATAATATTAGACGTTACACCCATTACTTTGTTGCACCTAAATCTCCAGATTGCTAGAATGCATCGAATTAGATTGAATCCTTACGATTAGATACGGAATGTATCTGAAGCGAAAAAAAATGGTTTTAAGCGACAAATCCATAAAAGATCAGATAGACAGACAAAGGATCGTAGTATCACCCTTAGATCCCGAAGACATACAACCAGCCAGTATAGATCTTCATCTCGACCGCCAGATATTAAAATTTACCAACTCACGCCAAGCATTTATAGACGTAAAAGAAAGTCTAGATGACCTGACGGAAATAATAGATATCCCGGATGACAGGCCCTTTATTTTGCATCCTGGGGAATTCGTACTTGGCAGCACCGTTGAGAATATCGAGTTGCCGGACGATTTGGTCGCGAGACTAGAAGGCAAAAGCTCTTTGGGAAGGATAGGTTTAGTAATACATTCTACTGCAGGGTTCGTTGATCCGGGTTGGAAAGGACATCTAACATTAGAATTAAGCAATTTAGCTCGCCTACCAATAACCTTATATTATGGGATGAAAATCGGTCAAATCTCCTTCCTTCAATTGACTACGGCAGCCATCAGGCTATACGGATCAGAATCATTACAAAGTAAATATCAAGGGCAAACATTACCTACCCCTAGTAGAGCTCATAGAGATTTCAAATAGCATAGTTGATACGCTAGAACCATATAAGTATTACCTATCCGATTTTATTAATAGCCGTTAAACGATGTTGCACTCTTCTCCAAACGATATATTAAAAACCAATATGGAAAAGGCTGTACAGCTGGCTAACAAAGCAGTTGGCTATACCAGCCCGAATCCTTCAGTTGGTGCATTAATAGTTAAAGACGGCAGAGTCATAGGTGAAGGATTCACTCTACCCCCAGGGCAACATCACGCTGAAATAGTCGCCCTTAGACAAGCAGGTACTCAGGCTAAGGGATCGGAACTATATACCACCTTGGAGCCTTGTTGTACCTTTGGCAGAACACCACCTTGTACCACAGCAATTATCGAAGCCGGTATAAAAACCGTCTACGTAGCCACAATAGATCCCAACCCCAAAGTGTCGGGGAAAGGCTGCGAAACCCTCAGGGACGCCGGTATTTCGGTAATTATGCTAGAGGCGTCCGGTGTGACGGAATTATACGAAGGGTTTGCGAAATATATACTGCAGGGTATCCCATTTATAACTGCTAAATATGCAATGAGCCTTGATGGCAAAATCGCAACTGCTTCTGGCGATTCAAAATGGATTACAGGAGTAACTTCCCGTCTACTGGTACAGGAACTGCGCAAAAAATGTGACGCTATCCTAGTTGGGATTAACACGGTGCTAGCCGATGATCCTCAACTCACCTGTAGAGACGAATCAGGGTCTCCCTTAGACCGGCAACCTCTGAGAGTAGTATTAGACAGTAAATGCAGATTTCCCCAAAATTCTCGGATGCTCCAAGAACCTGGAGAGACACTGGTGATTACGGGCAGAAGTGCTCCAAAACAATCCATTAACAACTTAAGAAATCTTGGAGTATGCGTAATAGAATCTGATTCAGGGTCAACGGTACCACTTGATTGGGGTATGGTATTAAATCTGTTAGGCAATAAGCATATCGTAAATCTCCTTGTGGAAGGAGGGAGCCACGTACTAGGAACACTTTTTGATGGGGGTTTTGTAGATAAAGTGTACGCTTTTATAGCCCCAAAAATAATCGGCGGGGAAAATTCGCTGTCTCCTGTCGGAGGCACCGGAATAGACAATATGGAGCTAAGCTGGAATTTAGAAACACCGCGTTGGGAGTTAATCGGCCAAGATTGGTTGATAATTGGATACCCAACTAGAGCAGGATAAAAAATGTTTACTGGAATCGTTGAGGAGATCGGAACCATCAATAGCCTAGTTAACAATGTACTAACAATACAAGCCGAAAAAGTTTTGGCGGACGTTAAACTCGGCGATAGCATTTCAGTCAATGGAACCTGCTTAACAGTCGTCAATTTTACTGAGTCTAAATTTTCAGTAGACTTGGCTCCAGAAACGCTTAGACGAACGGCTTTCGGGAATCTCAATCCAGACGACACGGTTAACTTAGAGCGTGCTCTAGCTGCAAACGACCGTTTTGGCGGGCATATGGTACAAGGCCACGTGGATGCTACAGGACGGGTAATATCGATACGAAATGAAGGAGATTCATCTATATTTCGAATATCGAATCCAAAACGCCTTAAACCTTATTTAGTCGAAAAAGGTTTTATCGCAGTCGATGGGATAAGTCTCACTATAGTTAAAGTATTCACTTCATCCTTTACGTTGTCTGTGATACCATACACGCGTATGAATACGAACCTACGAGATCAAACAATTGGTGGGAAAGTTAACCTCGAGGTAGATATTTTAGCTAAATATGTAGAAAACTTGATGGCCCAACGATTATAGAGGCCAGCAATATTCCGGAGAGTAATTAAGGTATGACTCTATGTAGCATGGAAGAGGCGATCGCCGATCTTCAAGCAGGAAAGTTCATCATCGTCGTAGACGACGAGGGTCGAGAAAATGAAGGTGATCTTGTTCTTCCAGCAGAAAAGGTAACCCCAGAAGCTGTAAACTTCATGGTTACTCATGCCAAGGGCTTGTTATGTATGCCCATGACGGAGGAACGACTAGATGAGCTACAGATTCCCTTAGTATCAACCGAGCATACCCCAACCTCTCTCCCAACCGCTTTTACTGTGTCAATTGATTACAAAAAAGACACAACCACCGGAATATCTGCCTTTGATAGATCCGCAACTATCAACGCCCTGATCGACCCTAATTGTCAACCAGATGACTTTGCCAGACCCGGTCATCTATTCCCGCTCAAGTATCATAAAGGCGGCGTCTTGATGAGACCGGGACATACGGAAGCCATAATAGACCTCTGCAACATCGGTGGATTCTACCCAGCGGGTGTAGTCTGTGAAATAATGAGGGACGATGGGGATATGGCTCGTATGCCAGAACTTGAAGAATTTGCCATCAAACACGACCTCAAGATCCTTAGCATAGCCCAGTTAATCGCGTACAGAAGACGCAACGAGACATTAATTGAAAGAGTGGCCGAAGCCCGACTACCCTCCAAATATGGGGAGTTTAAGATAGTCGCGTATCGAAGTGCAGTAGACCCTGGGGAACACATAGCCCTAACAATTGGTGATTGGACCGAGAATGACCCCGTCCTATCACGAATCCATAGCGAATGCCTCACAGGAGATGTTTTTGGAAGCCTCAGATGTGACTGCGGTGAGCAAATGGACCTAGCTTTACAGACTCTTGGGCAAGCAGGAACAGGAGCTCTTCTCTATATGCGTCAGGAAGGCAGGGGTATTGGTTTACACAATAAAATTAAGGCCTACTCTTTACAAGATACTGGTCTGGATACTATTGATGCGAATAACGAACTAGGGTTTGACTCAGACCTCCGGCACTATGATATAGCCGCTCAGATGCTCCTAGATCTAGGGATAAAGAGAATCCGGCTACTTACAAATAATCCCAAGAAAGTAGTTGGACTGACCGGGTTGGGAGTAGAGATAGTCGACCGTGTGGAAATTGAAATACCACCCAATGATGAGAACCTAGATTATCTAGAAACTAAAAAATCTAGAATGGGCCATTTTCTGGGGTCTTGTTCGTGAGGCATGAGAAAACATATTGTAATTACCCGTACAGTATCACTCTGCGCTACCTACCTGCGACATTAAATAAGCCTCAATAAACCCATCTAGGTCACCTGCCAAAACTGCTTCTGGATTAGTACTCTGATAGTTAGTTCTATGGTCCTTAACAGACTTATAGGGATGTAAAACGTAACTCCTGATTTGATTTCCCCATTCGGCTGAAACTCTTTGACCCTTAAGTTTAGCAAGCTCCTCTGCTCTCTCCTTATTTTGCTGATCCAGTAGCCTCGCCATAAGGATTTTCATAGCATTTTCCCGATTCTGGTGCTGTGATCGCTCAGTCTGGCATGTCACAATTATGTTGGTGGGCAAATGTGTAAGCCTGACGGCAGACGCAACTTTCTGTACATTTTGGCCACCGGGTCCACTCGACCTGAACGTATCTAATTTTATGTCTTCCGATCGTATATTAATGTCACCTTCATCGTCTCCTGCAACAGGAATGACTTCAACCTGTGCAAACGAAGTATGTCTGAGATGATTAGGATCATATGGAGACAATCTCACTAATCTATGCACTCCCATTTCCGCAGTGAGATATCCATAGGAATAGACACCACCAATTTCTAGTGTCGCACTCCTCAGTCCGGCTTCTTCTCCGTAAGATAAATCCAAGACCTGAGTTGGACGCCGCTGAGTTTCCCCCCATTTCAGATACATAACGTACAACATCTCGGCCCAATCTTGAGAATCTGTACCACCTGCTCCAGAATAGATAGTTATGATAGATGCACGATCATCATACGGACCCGAGAGAGTCAGATTGATTTCTTGCCTAGCTAAATTGGATTTTAGGTTATCTAACTCTGCTTGAACCTCTTCCCGCAAAGTTAAATCCCCTTCTAATATGGCCAATTGTATTAGTTCCAGTAGACCAGTCGATTCTCGTTGTAGACCTCTCCAAAGATCTACAGTTTCTTTCACTCGCCCCAGTTCACGCATCTTATTTTGCGCCGTCCTGGGATCATCCCAGTAACCAGGCTGGGCTGCTTCTTTTTCCAGCAGAGTTATAGTTGACTCTTTAGAGGCTAAGTCAAAGACGCTCCACTATACCGTTTATGCGGTCTACCAGCGTTTTACTTTCTTGTTTTAGATCTTCCAAATCCTAATCCCTCTGACCCAGCTTATTTCAACTGGCCATCTATATAATGAAGTAAATTTTACAACCTTTGGCAATTGGTTCCAATAACAATCAATTATATATTATAGGATCAAAATAATTGATTTAAATAATAATTCCTAATCAAACTAAAATAGAATCACACACCTGTATAATGTGTTTAACTAGTTAATATAATATCAAATCAACAACTGAATATTTATAATCGGAAATTATTCAATTAGGAAGTGCTGATGCTGGATCATGGCAACGTAGATGCACACGGAAGTAGTGCGGCAGAGCAACTGAGACACCGGATGAGACATTCAGCCGCCCATGTAATGGCGGATGCAGTTTTGAGGCTATTCCCAGAAGCCAAGATGGGTATAGGACCACCAACCCAAGATGGTTTCTATTATGACTTTGAGGTATCGCGACCTTTTACACCAGAAGACCTTGAAAGTATTCAAGAGATAATGATTAATACTATCTCTGAAACACTTCCATTTACAAGGGAAGAAATCACTAGAGAAGAAGCCCTATCACTGTTTTCAGATCAACCCTATAAATTAGAAATCATCGATGCCATATCGGATGACGAAGCCCTAAGTATTTACAGGCACGGGAATTTCATAGATTTGTGCCAGGGGCCTCACATAGAAAACACCCAAGATATCACAGCTATGAAGCTGCTTAACGTAGCAGGGGCCTACTGGAGAGGTGACGAAACTAGGCCCATGTTGCAACGAATTTACGGTACAGCTTTTGAGAGCCAAGACCATTTAAGCGCCCATCTGAACAGGCTGGAGGAAGCTGAAAAGCGTGATCACAGGATATTGGGACGACAACTCGATCTATTTACTATCCACGAAGAAATTGGACCTGGCCTTATAGTATGGCACCCGAAAGGTGGTGTAATTAGAACCAAATTGGAAGATTATTGGAGAAACATTCATTACCAACATGGGTACAAGATTGTTTATTCACCACATATAGGGCGTTCACAACTTTGGGAGACCAGCGGACACCTTGATTTTTATCAGGAAGGAATGTACGCCCCTGTGGAGGTAGATGAACAGCAATATTACCTTAAACCAATGAATTGCCCATTTCATATTATGATATACAAATCCGACCTGCACAGTTATCGAGAGTTACCACTTCGCATTGCCGAGTTGGGAACAGTTTATAGATATGAACGAAGCGGTGTGCTACATGGTCTGATGAGGGTTAGAGGATTCACCCAAGACGATGCCCATATATTTTGCCTACCGGAGCAGGTTGAGTCAGAAGTCGGGAACGTTTTAGGACTTACCTTTGAACTACTGGAAGCATTCGGTTTCAAAGAATATTCAATATCGCTATCAACACGACCAGCAAAGTACGTCGGTGACCTAGATATGTGGGATCACGCTACAGAATCCCTAAGCAACGCTTTAGTCTCTAGAGGTCTAGAATACGATATAGACGACGGAGGAGGAGCTTTTTACGGTCCTAAAATAGATATAAAAATCACAGACGCACTGGGTAGAGCCTGGCAATGTACCACGGTGCAATTTGATTTTAATTTACCGGAACGATTCGACCTGACTTTTCAAAACGCTGAAGGCGGACGCAGTAGGCCATATATGGTCCACCGCGCTATCTTAGGATCTTTAGAACGATTTATCGGTGTTCTCATAGAACATTATGCCGGAGCTTTCCCTCTTTGGCTTTCCCCAGTACAAGCGGTCATCATTCCTATAGCAGATCGGCATATAGAGTACGCAGAACAGATACAAAATAAACTAGTTAACCAAGGGTACCGTGTAGATGTGGACTCCCGAAGCGAACGGATGAACCTGAAAATACGTAATGCCCAACTACAAAAAATACCCTATATGCTTATAGTAGGAGATAAAGAACTAGAACAAGAAACAGCATCAGTCCGGTTACGAAGTGGTACCGATATGGGGGCTATGCCTTTATCAGATTTAATCAGTCATATGGATCAAGATCTAGAGAGTTAATTTAAAGCGTTAATCCCAGGCTCAGATCCCGAGCGTTAATCATCCACACAGTATAAATCGCTTAAATACCCCTCTATTTATAGATCAGTTCATACAATCCCAAAGCAATATTTAACAAAATCATTTAGAACTCTACGACATATCAATCGAGGAACAACTAAGTATGCCTAATCACTTAAGTAACGAAACGAGTCCCTATCTTTTGCAACATGCCAATAATCCCGTCGACTGGTATCCATGGGGCACAGAGGCATTAAATAGAGCTTCACTGGAAGATAAGCCGATATTATTAAGTATTGGATATTCTGCCTGTCATTGGTGCCATGTGATGGAAAAAGAATCGTTTGAAGATGACGATATAGCAAATATTATGAACAATAATTTCATAAATATTAAAGTAGATCGGGAAGAACGCCCTGACTTGGACGCCATATATATGGAGGCCGTACAGACTCTGACAGGTAGTGGGGGATGGCCGATGACTGTCTTCTTAACGCCTGACTGCAAACCTTTCTATGCCGGAACCTATTTCCCCCCATCAGATCGTCAGGGAATGCCTGGATTTACCAGAATTCTAGAATCAGTCAGTACTGCCTACAGAACAAATACCAGTGAAATACAGCGGGTCACCGAGCAGTTAAAAGAAAGAATGGGCCAGTCGGGATTAGTCCCAAAGTCTGCTGATTTATTAACCGAGCATACTTTAAACCAGGCTTATGCAAACTTAGCATCGAATTTCGATTACCAGAACGGTGGCTTTGGAAGTGCCCCCAAATTTCCTCAGCCCATGACCCCCGAGTTTTTATTGAGACAATATCAGCGGACTGGTGACAACAACACTCTCGAAATGATTAACCTCACTTTAGAGAAAATGGCCAGAGGAGGGATGTACGACCAAATAGGTGGCGGCTTCCACCGCTATTCGACCGACAACTACTGGCTAGTTCCTCATTTCGAGAAAATGCTATATGACAACGCCTTGTTATCTAGGCTTTACTTACATGCGTACCAAGTAACCAAACGACCGTTATATCGCCGTATCACCGAAGAAATTCTGGACTATGTTCTACGTGAAATGACAGATACCAATGGAGGCTTTTATTCAGCCCAAGACGCAGATAGTGAAGGCGTAGAAGGCAAATTTTTTGTTTGGACTCCGGAAGAAATTTCTCAAATACTCGGTGATATAGACGGACCTATCTTTGCAGGATATTTTGATATCAGCGACAGAGGCAACTTTGAGGGAGCAAACATACCCAATATAAAGATCAAAGCATCCGAGTTTGCAATTCGGACGGATACGACTTTAGATAGATTAGTTTCGATCATACATGACGGTAAATCCAAAGTATTAGCAAAACGAGAAACCCGTATTCACCCCCTATGCGACGATAAAATCTTGACCTCTTGGAACGGTATGATGCTGAAAAGCTTTGCTGAAGCAGGTGCCATTTTAAGCCGACAGGATTACCTAGATGCGGCAATTAGTAACGCTGAATTTTTGTTGAATAATATGAAACCGGACGGGCGCTTGCTGCGAACTTACAGAAATGGATCATCCAAACTATTAGGTTACCTTGAGGACTACGCATTTTTAGCTGATGGATTATTGTCTCTATACGAATCCACTTTTAACCTAGACTGGTTAAGCCAAACAACACAACTGGTAACCGATATGATTGCCTTGTTCTGGGATGAAAATTTAGGAGGATTTTACGATACTGGACTGGACCATGAAGAGCTGATAATTCGTCCTAGGGATATCTTCGACAACGCTCAGCCTTGCGGAGGGTCGATTGCAACAGAATTGCTACTAAAACTTGCATTAATGACTGGTAACGAAGAGTACGAAACAATCGCTGGTGAATCTATGCGTCCACTCCATTCCTTAATGACAAGAGCCCCCGGAGGAACTGCACAGTGGCTAGCAGCCCTTGATTTCTACCTATCTTTACCTAAGGAAATAGTAATTATAGGTACAGAAGATGACCCCAGAACTATCGCATTATTGGACACTGTATTTAAAACATATCTACCTAACCGAGTAATAATGGGCTCTCCAGCTGGACGCCGCCTGGATCACGATACCAACCAATTGATCGCGACTTTACCTCTGATCAAACACAGGCTTTATACGGTTTACCAGCCTACGGCATTTGTGTGCCAGAATTACGTATGTCAACTACCAACCACGGATCCCTACGATCTCGAACGCCAGTTAACCACTTGATATCATACGATTTAAGTCACTCAATACCTAGAACAACCCTGCACCTAACTAGCCCTTTAAACCAACCCACGGTATACTTGAATCTGGAATCTACATTTGATTTCAGATTCCATTTTAGACTCAAGTCTATAAATAATTTTCCAGTATTGTGGAGGGCTTTCGACCAATGCGTAATAAGGTAACTGTAATCGGCGCCGGAAATGTGGGAGCTACTACTGCCCAGAGGATCCACCAGCTTGGCTATGCAGATGTAGTTCTAGTAGACGTAGTAGAAGATTTGCCGCAAGGAAAAGCATTAGATATGCTTGAATCAGGTCCAGTGATTGGATCCGACGCCAGCATTACTGGTAGCAATGGATATGCGGAGTCCGCAAACTCAGATGTAGTAGTCATCACAGCAGGTATAGCTCGAGGACCCGGAATGAGCAGAGATGACTTGCTACTTACTAACATGAAGATCACATCGTCAGTAACTCAAGAAGTCGTCAAGTATTCTCCAAATTGTATAATCATCGCTGTCACCAATCCATTAGACGCTATGGTACAGAACGTATTTGAAACTAGTGGATTCCCACGAAACCGCGTTTTCGGCATGGCCGGTGTCTTAGATACAGCTCGATTCCGAACCTTTATTTCACAAGAACTACAAGTATCTATAGAGGATGTTCAAGCCTATGTCCTAGGTGGTCACGGAGACGACATGGTCCCGTTGGTCCGATACACTACCGTCGGGGGTATCCCGATCTCCGAAATGATGGCTGAAGAAAAAGTTGAACAACTTGTACAAAGGGCTCGACAGGGTGGTGGAGAAATAGTTGCATTGCTTAAATCAGGAAGTGCTTATTATGCACCTTCCGCTTCCATCACCCAAATGGTTGAGGCAGTTCTCTTAGACAAAAAGCGAATACTCCCAGGATGCGCATATCTTGAAGGAGAATACGGCATCAACGGTTTATGTGTTGGTGTTCCGGTAAAGATCGGAGCAAATGGAATGGAACAGGTGATAGAGATTCGACTTACACCCGATGAGAAGCAAGCTCTACAACGATCAGCCGACAGCGTACAAGAACTTATCGATGTAATGAATAAATCCAAGGAAGCCAATTAAAAAGTCTACAGGACAGGGTCCATAATTTAATATAAGGATTACACCCATGGCCGGTCAAAGTCTTTACGAACAGGAACTTTTGGCTAAAGCTTCTAAGTATTTGCCTGGAGGGAACGGTGGGAACACAAATTTCCCAAACGATCTTAAGTTCCTCGCTAGGGAAGGGCTAGGAAGCCATATATGGGACGTTAGCGGTAACGAATATATAGATTGGTTAATGGGCTCCGGACCCATGATATTAGGACATGCCCACCAAGCGGTTACGCAAGCTGTATTGGAAGCGGTCTCTCAAGGAAGTACCTTCTTTGCCACCAATGAAAGAGCTGTATTATTAGCCGAAGAACTCTGTGCTGCCGTACCCTGTGCAGAACAGGTCAGGTTCACTACTAGCGGTACGGACGCCTGTTTCCAATGCATGAGGGCCGCACGAACTTTCACTAAAAAGGAAAAAATACTGAAATTCGAGGGCGGTTTTCATGGGACCAGTGATTACGCAATGATGAGTGTAACGCCTTCGACAGCCGAGGAATACCCTCAAGCTGTATCAAGTACATTAGGAATTCCGGAAGCTATACAAGATTTGATGCTCATCGCACCATTCAATGATCTTGATACAACCACAGCTATAATAAACGCCCACCATGACGAGATAGCCGCAGTAATAATAGAACCAGTTCAACGAATCATAGCTCCGCAACCCGGATTCCTTAAAGCGCTTCGAGATTTAACCAATACTCATGGGATACTTCTTATATTCGATGAAATGGTTACTGGTTTCCGATTGGCCTACGGTGGGGCACAAGAATTCTACGGTGTCACGCCTGACTTATGCTCAGTTGGGAAAATCATGGGAGGCGGGTATCCGTTAGCGGCAGCATTGGGAAGGGCCGACGTAATGTCTGTTTTTGACCAATCAACAACCTCGTACGGTGGGTATGTCAACCAAATTGGCACTCTTAATGGGGATCCAATAGGCTGTGCCGCTGGTTTAGCGACGTTAAATGAGTTAAAAAAGGCCGGCACATATGAAAAACTCCATGCCACGGGCAATCAGTTAAGACACGGTTTAATCGACCGATGCAATGCTAATGGCATAGCTATCCAAAGTTGCGGTGAAGATGCTATTTTCGACATCGTATTTACCGGACAAGAAATTAAGAACTACAGAGACGGATTGTCCGGCAATGCTACATTAATGGATCGTTTCAATTCCGGAATGCTTCAAAATGGAGTCTTAAAAGGTTGGCCACAAAAATTTTACCCTTCATTGGCTCATTCAGAAGAAGACGTTACCCAAACTCTTGCAGCGTTTGAAGCCGTAATCCCGACACTGAAGCAGTGATAATGTAGAACCCTTTTCTTTCCTCCTAAATGCAAAAAAGGCTCCGGTGGTCACACCGGAGCCTTTTTGTCTAGATAACTTGACTACCAAATTTAGGAAGCTCCGGCCCCAACTTTCAATTGAATAGGTTGAGTATTAACTATATGTTTTTGGAGACCCAGTTCCTGATGACTAAATCCCATAGCCAATCCTATTAACTGAGGTAAATGCAAAATAGGCAAACTTATACTACGGTTGAGCTGTTTAGCAGCTCTGGGTTGGTATCCATCTAGATTCAAATGACACAGAGGACATGGGGTTACCATAGCATCAGCCCCTAAATCTTTTACTTCTGACGTATGTTTCCCTACCATAGCCAAAGAGTTTTTCTCATTAATAGTCAATATAGGAAATCCACAGCAACGCGTTTTCCCTTCAAAATCTATTAAAGTCGCACCAACTGTTTCAATCAAAGATTCCAGAGAGGTCTGCCTCTCAGGATGATCTTCAATATCCAGAGCTTCAGTAGGTCTAACAATATAGCATCCATAAAATGGCGCCACTCTTAACCCTGACAAAGATCGGGTCAAGTGAGGGACTAGACTATCCAATCCAAAATCTTCGATTAAAATCCAAAGTAGATGCTTCGGCTCAGCTGTACCCTTATATTCCAAGCCTTCTTCAGCCAAATGAGAGTTAATTTCAGCCAAATATTCTGGATCTCGTTTCATTCGCAAGTTAGCTTGCCCCATGACACCCTGACAAGTGCTACAGATGGTCAAAATAGGCAAGCCTAATTCTTCTGCTTTGGCGAATGTTCTGGCGTTAAGTGTATCCCCAAATAACTGGTTTTTCTCTTGCATAACACCGGCACCACAACAGGTCCAGCCACTGATCTCTTCAATCTCGATCCCTAATTTACTACATATCAGTTTAGTCGCGGTATAAAGTTCCGGTGCTCCCCCTTGAGAAACACAACCTGGAAAGAAAGCGTACTTCAATTGGTCCTCCTAAATAATGCTCGTTATTATAATTGGTACGGGAATCAAATTAAATTCATATTCTCCGTAGTCCGGTTGGTCATCACCGAGATTGATTAACCTTGTTAAATAACCTTCGGATATTCTGAACATTTGCTACACTCTTATGCATGAGTGGTGGCAATTTTCCGTGGGTCATTGCCCGCAAACCAATCGGAACAAAACTAAGAAGAGCTGGGATATTAAACATACCTACTGTTTTTACCGGTAACCTAAGTTCATCCAACCTTCCTGAATGTGCTACTAGTTCAGTGAATGCCTCAGCATGCCTTGCTCCATTATTGTTTCCGAGCCCAACATCCATTGCCTGTTCCCGGAGGCTCATTATTCTATCCATAGGAGCAACTCCTTTGGGGCAGGCCTGCACACATTCGTTGCATCTGGTACAGTCCCACATACCAGAGGGCATACTCAATTGTTCTAATCTCCGTTGAGATACTCCCTCGGCATTCCCATCACGTGGATCGGCAGTAAATCGGTAAGCTTTGGCAAGTGCCGCAGGCCCTAAGAAAGTTGGATCTACCTCTAAAACTGTACAATCGGATACGCAAGCTCCGCACATAATACATGCTGTAACTCCAGAGAGATGAAGCATGGACTCATTTGAAGCTATGTATTCGCCTTCGGGCTCCGGCCCCTGTGGTTGCAAGTATGGTTCAACAGTACGAATCTTTTCCCAGAAAGGATCAAAATTGACAACTAGATCCTTCATAACAGGCATAACCCCAGCAGGTTCTACAGTTATAATCCCTTCACTATCAAGTGATTCAGACGCTTTAGTCTGGCAAGCCAAAACAGCATGGCCATTTACTCTCATCGCGCATGATCCGCAAATAGCACTTCGACAAGAACATCTCAGGCTCAATGTCCCATCCATGTCCTCTCTAATTTGGATCAATGCATCCAACACTGTAGCTGTCTCAGGGACAGCCAACGAAAATTCTTCCCAATAGGAAACCGGTGATTCAATATCAGGGTCATATCGTCGAATTTTGACTTTTACATCCATATCTCAGTACTTCCGCTCCTCAGGGGTCCATTTTGTTATTGTAACCGGCAACGTGCCGAGTTCTACCCCTTGTTCTCCTTTAGTTACTGTAATGTGTTTCAACCAGTTGTCATCATCTCTGGATGGAAAATCAGTTCTTGCCTGGGCTCCCCGACTTTCCTTTCTTTCCAAGGCAGACGCCGTAATAGCTTCACCGCAATCAAGCATATACCCAAGTTCCAATGCAAACACCAGATCAGTATTGAAAACTCTACCTTTATTTTGTACCGGTACACCCGCATAACGACTTTTTAGTCCAGGTATAAGATTTAAAGTCTCTTGCATTCCAGCTTGATCCCGATACACGGCTAAATTCTTGTTCATGGAATCACCTAGGTCCTGTCTAATGCTACCCCATCTATCTCCATTCTCTGGACGATCTAACATCTGCTGGATACGCGATTCTTCCTGTCTGACGACTGCAGACTCATTGAATTCTATAAAGTCCATGCCGCTTGCAGCTTCAGCAGCATGTCTACCAGAACGTTCTCCAAAAACAATAGTATCAAGGAGCGAATTCGCTCCCAATCGATTACCACCGTGTACGCTAACGTTAGCGCACTCTCCAGCTGCATATACACCAGGAACATTGGTTCGACCATCAATATCAGTTTTGATACCACCCATTATATAATGCATCCCTGGACGGATAGGAATCGGCTCTTTGATCATGTCAGCACCAGCCAAATCAATTCCCAGTTCCCTGATTTGACTGAGTTTTTCCATAATCAAGGCTTCACCAAGGTGAGTACAATCCAGGTAAACACAGCCATTTACCCCATTCCCAGCATTTATTTCAGTTTGCTCAGATCTGGATACTACATCCCGTGAAGCAAGCTCCATCATATTGGGTGCATACTTCTCCATAAATCTGTTGCCGTCTTTATCTCTTAAATAAGCACCCTCGCCTCTCGCGGCCTCCGATATTAACACTCCGCTGCCTGCCAAAGTGGTGGGATGATATTGGACCATCTCCATATCCATCAATTGAGCACCCGCATTATAAGCCAAGCCCATCCCATCACCTGTAACGATTAATGCATTAGTGCTAGGTTCAAAGAGACGTCCACATCCTCCGGTACAAAATATCACCGTCTTAGCCCGGATAGCATGTAACACTCCAGTCCGAATCTCAAGCGCAAGGACACCGGCTATTTGTTCGCCGTCTTGGATTAGAGAAGTGACAAACCATTCTTCATAACTTTGGACGCCAGATTTGACTAGTTGTTCAAACATTACATGTAAAAGAGCTTGTCCCGTAAAATCCCCCACGAAAAACGTCCGAGCTATCGGCTGACCACCAAAATTACGAGTACCTAACTTGCCTTCATCATCTCGACTGAAAGTGACTCCCATGTGCTCCATATCTATCAAGGATTTTCCAGCAGCCCTGCACATAACTTCAATAGCATCCTGATCTCCCAGAAAATCACTACCTTTGACCGTGTCATAAGCATGGTCTTCCCAGCGATCGCCGCGGTCTGTAAGAGCAGCGTTTATACCCCCCTGGGCAGCATTTGAATGGCTTCGTACGGGGTGTACTTTACTAAGTATTGCAGTATTAGCACCACCTGCTTTTGCTGCGATGGCAGCCCGCATCCCTGCTAATCCAGCACCAATAATTAAGACATCATGTTCCAGCATTTTCTACCTCTTGCTATATTGAAAATATCTACCTTAGCATCAAAAATGACACTCGTTCATCTATCTAGCTGCATCCAGATACTGCATTGCCAGTAACAGAGAAGCTACACTTTTGGCATCTTGTATTTGCCCTTCACCTATTAATCCCATAACACTGTCCAATGGGACTCTTACTACGGTTATATTCTCATCGAAGTCCGCTTCCAATTTCGCAGGAGTTAATTCAGTAGCCAGGTACGAATACATATATTCAGTACACCAGCCAGGCGACACCCAAAATCCAGCTAATGTTTTAACGTTAGCTGAAGTATACCCCACCTCTTCTTGTAATTCTCTAACCACTGCTTCTTCGGGTGTTTCATTTGGCTCGATACCACCCGCTGGAACCTCTAACAGATCCGATTCGACAGCTTTTCTGTATTGTCTTACCAACAACACATCCGACCTTTCATCAATGGGCACCATGCAAACTGAATTATCGTGCTCTGCTATCTCTCTAGTAGTCTGTCTACCACTGGGTAATACAATCGTGTCGACTCTTAGGTCCAATATTCGCCCCTGGTATACGACGTTACTTTCTATACTAGGTTCTTTATTTATTCCCTCTGTCATAATTACGATTATCGTCCTCTCACACTGAATCCCAGGCGGCGTGTTAAGGTAGCGTAGAAATGGGAATGGGGCATTAAACGTAAGAATTTAGTTTTTAATGGGCTTTGCTCTACTTTAACCCAGTCTCCGGGTTTCATTGGCAAATCCTCAAATCCATCAACACTTAAAACTGCATCTTGAGCTCCTTCGAGATGCAGACCAACTTGGGCTGAGGGATCAAGTACTAACGAAGCCGATAAACCTACATGAGCCGCAATGGGTTTTAGGACCAGCGATTCAGCCAATGGATCCAGAATCGGGCCGCCTACTGCCAAATTATATCCTGTGCTGCCAGTAGCCGTCGCGAGAATCATGCCGTCAGCTCGCAAAGATGCTAAATCAGCTCCATCTACATTCGTTTTGATGGTAAGGACTCTGGAAACCGATCCCCGGGCCATTACTACATCGTTCAGAGCGTGAAAAGGCCCTTCTACATAATCCTCTCCAGTTCCGATACCTTTCCTAATTAATTGAGCCTGTACCATGTTATGTTCTTCAACCCTACATGATCCATCCAAATATTGGGGAAGCATCTCCAAGGCTTCATTAACTTGCAGTTCGGTCATAAAGCCTAAACGACCCATGTTTATACCAACTAGAGGGACATCGTGTGGAGCAGTAACCCTTGCCGCCCTCAATATAGTCCCGTCCCCGCCTGCGGTTATCACGAGGTCAGTATCGCTAACTCGCTCCTTTAGATCATCCAAATCCTCAGCAGGTGCAATCCAACTACTTTGTTGATGAGATAACTCATTAGCGATAGCAGTACTTAAATCTAATGCCTCGGGTATACGTGCGTTATATATAATACCTATAGTTTTCATTCGTTAATAGACGGCCACACAGAATATGCATGATAGCAATGTCCCCGCTTCCGAATCAGGGACAGTCTACCATCCGCAATTATGAGTCTCATTTTAATGGGTGTCATAATAGATCCTCAATAAGTGCGAGTCTACCAATACCCGATATTAGGGAGCACTTTCACTGCATCTTCAGCCAGGTTAAGGATAACCCCAGGTAATATTCCAATCAACAAAGTCATCAAACTAGTGGATATTAAAGCGATGCCTGGAGCCCAGGACATCCTGATTTTTGATTGATCTTCTGTTTGGGATAAAAACATTACGCGGATAACTCTCACGTAGTAATAAACTGATATAACGCTATTCACAACTCCAACTACCGCTAGCCACGTAAGATGATTATCTATCGCAGAGGCGAAAATATGGATTTTGGCCATGAATATACCAGTGGGAGGAACTCCAATCAGGGCGATCAGCGATAGAACCAAAGCAAGCGATATAAGTGGAGATCTACGGAACATTCCACTGTAATCGTCTATCTGGTCACTGTTTATGTTATGTCCAATCGCTATTATTGAGAAAAGCGCGGTCAGATTAGCTGCAGCATAAGCAACCAAGTAAAACAACACACTACTGGGGCCCATATGAGAAAACAACGATTCAGAGCTGTTCCCACCAATAGCTGCTATCCCTATCAGAATGTAACCTGCATGAGCAATGGTGCTATAGCCTAATAGTCGTTTGATATTGTTCTGCACCAATGCAGCCAGATTGCCAATAGTCATTGAAGCCGCAGCCAGGCACGCTATCAAGATAGTCCATTCTAGCTGCACTTCGATGAAGCCTGAACACAATACTCTCAGCACTAATGCAAATGCCGCTGCCTTACTGGCTACTGATAAAAATGCTACCGCCGGAGTAGGAGCACCTTCATACACATCCGGAACCCACATCTGGTAGGGTACTGCTGATAATTTGAAACCGAAACCAACTACAAGGAGGAGCATACCTACCAAAACCGCATAACTTCCAAACGGTATATCAGCGTAATGAGACACAGACAGAGCTTCGGATATACCTGACAAAGTTGTACTGCCGGTAAATCCGAATATGAGAGTCATTCCGTACAACATTACAGCGGAACTCAGGGCACCTATAACAAGAAATTTCATTCCAGCTTCAGTAGATTTGGCCGTTAACAACATCGCCGCAAGGGCTACCAAAGGTAAGGTTGTAAGTTCTAGTGCAATATAAATCGTTATAAGTTCGGTCGCACCAACCAAAAGCAACATACCCGTAGCCGACAACAACATAAGACCGAAATATTCAGCTCTATGATTGTTCATACGACTGAGGTAGTCATTTGACGATAGGATAACTAGGCCAGTAACAATCAAAACTACAAAATTGAAAAATAACGAGAATTGGTCCACCATTAAACTACCGTGGAAAACGCTGCTTCCAGGTACCAATCCAGAAGAATCCGAAACAATCAGATCATTTAACTGAATCAGGCTAAATGCAGCTGGTATTGCCAGTCCTACAAAGGCGATTACTGGCAATAATTTATTCCTCTTAAAAAAAAGGTCGAATACTATTACCATCAGAGCAATCGCAGCAGTTGCTAGTTGTGGCGCTATTAAATAAATATCGTAACTAGTCATATATCATAATAAGATCTAACGGGTTATTAGCGTGCCAGAAATATCATTAGTCAGCCCGTTCATTACCTCTACCATTGGATTCAACCCCGATTCAAATACTGTTGTGAGTATCGCCGGATAAACTCCTACAACCACTATACTAATAATTAATAAAACTAGGGGTACAGCCTCCACTAAAGAAGCATCGCTTAAAGTTGAAAATCTAGGTAAATCAGGACCAAAAAGAGTTCTCTGCATCATCCACAATATATACCCTGCGGCCAAAACTATTCCAAACACGGCGAGTACTGTGGGCCATGGGAAGGCAGCGAATGTTCCTAAAAACACTAAAATTTCGGATACAAATCCACTAAGCCCCGGAAGCCCCAACGAAGCCAATCCTGCAATTAGGAACGCTATTGCAACAAACGGCATACGATTAGCCAGTCCTCCCAAGTCAGGTATGTAACGGGTATGCGCCTTATCGTAAATTAACCCCACGCATAGGAAAAGCAATCCAGTTATGGTTCCGTGGGTAAATAACTGCATAGCAGCTCCATTTAGACCAACAGAGGAAATACGTTCTCCTGATACTGCTACTGACCCAACTCCTAGTAGGACTAGACCCATATGGCTGACACTTGAATAAGCGATCAATCTCTTAAGATCAGTTTGTTTCAAAGTAACTATCGCACCATAAATGATGCTAATAACTCCCAGGGCAACTATAGCCCAGGCAAAAATCTTAACCTGATCAGGGAACAAACCTACATTTATTCTTAACAACCCATAACCACCCATCTTAAGCATAACCCCTGCCAGCATAACACTGGCGGCCGTCGGCGCATCCGTATGGGCATCTGGAAGCCAGGTATGTACTGGCCACGTCGGCAACTTGATCGCGAAAGCTATAAAGAACAACCAGAACAACATACTTATCGGTAAAACCATTCCTCCCGCGACTAGCCTATTAGAGGATTCAGACAATAGAACCATATCGAAGGTTTTCAGATCGCCACTCAAAAATACCCCGACTAATGCTACTAACATAGCCGCACTTCCGAGGATAGTGAATATCAAGAATTTCATGGCTGAATATTCTTTCCGTCCACTTCCCCATACACTAATGAGCATATACATCGGAATTAGTTCTAATTCCCAGAATAGGAAAAAGAGCAGAAGATCTAACGACGTGAATACCCCCATCACAGCGGTTTGCAATACCAGAAGCCAGACGAAATACTCTTTAACCCGAGTTTGGATATGAAACGATGCCAATAAAGCACAAAACCCTAACAAACCAGTTAACAATACTAGCGGTGCGCTTAACCCATCCACAGCAAGTAAGTAACTAGCATTAAAGGTGTCGGTGTTGATCCAGTCTATTCTGTCTACCAATTGATAGCGATCTGCTCCATCGCCTTTGTTGAAAATCACAAACACAAGCCCGGCAAGAACCAAATCACCCAATCCAGCTGTTACTGCGATAACCCTAACCTGTCGATCGCTTTTGGCAACCAACCAGATCAAGAGTCCAGCCAGTGCTGGCAAAAATACGGTAACAGATAATATTCCGTTAAACCCAGTTATCATTGATCAGCTTCCGATTCCTGTAGCTAAAATTAAATACATCGCTAAGATGACTAAAGTGCCCAATATGACAAAGACCCCATAAAACTGGACCTGTCCTGTCTGGATGACAATTACCACCCGTCCCAAGCCCCTAGGAAGGTTTCCTATCAGATCTACAATACCATCAATCACTACTCGGTCGAGCCAATCGGTTACTGTAACCAATCCGCGATAAAACCACCTGCGAACTATCAACTGTTCGTAGAGATGGTCAACATAGTATTTCTGGCTCAAGATATTGGCCAATTGATTCAAAGGGGTTAATGCAACTCTATCTGCGGTGGTCATCTGACGTCGCAAATATAATAGACCCGCTAAAACAATGCCTGATACGGCAATGATAGTGGACATTATTGCGATAACAAAATTGAATTCTGGAATATTCGGATGCTGGAAAGCCAGCCCTCCTACCAAAAACTCAGTGATCCAATGTTTTGGTATCTCTAGGATCGGAATTGAAATCCATTGAGGATTAAACAAAAATCCTGCGACAACTGCTAATAATCCCAAGAGTAACATTGGCGAGAGCATCACCCAAGGCGATTCAGCCAGATGAACATGTGCACCAGTTGACGTGATGTCAGAAGATTTTTCAAGGTCCTGATTTTCCTGTTCCACACCCCCTCTGAAACGTCCGTGAAAAGTCATGAACAACATCCGGAAAGTGTAAAACGCCGTAACAAATACACCGAGTATCAGAAAGACAAATGTTATAGCTCCTACCCAGTTACTCTTTGAAATCCATGCTGCAAGTAATATCTCGTCTTTGCTCCAAAAGCCGGCCAAAGGAACTATACCGACTAGACTAAGTCCTCCCACTAACGTGAGGACATAGGTCAACGGCATCTCACGACGTAACCCACCCATATATAGCATATTAAATGTGCCGCTCGCGTGATTAACACTCCCTGCACAGAGAAACAACAGGGCTTTGAAAAATGCGTGGGTAACAAGGTGGAATAATGCAGCCCAGTAAGCACCCAGCCCAAGAGCTGCCATCATGTAACCTAATTGACTAATCGTAGAATAGGCCATCACCCGCTTAATATCGTTCACCACTAAACCCATGGTCGCAGCCATGATAGCGGTAAAACCACCTATCAACGCAATGACCATCATAGTGTGGCTAGCCTGTTGAAATACGGGGAAAAATCTGCCTACTAAAAACACTCCAGCCGCAACCATCGTTGCCGCATGTATAAGCGCACTTACAGGCGTCGGACCTTCCATGGCATCGGGAAGCCATGTATGAAGAGGGAATTGCCCCGATTTTCCCGCTGCTCCAGCGAAGATCCCTAGTGTAATTAAAATCAACCATGGCCCTATCAAGATACCCGGCCCACCCTGTGTAACAGGCTGTGCTGCCTCCCAGATATCCCGTATGTTAAAAGAGTTTAAACCGTGAGACGCGAACTGGTCAGCGTGGAAGAACAAAAGGATTATAGAAATAAGGAAACCTACATCTCCTATCCGAGTGATGATAAAAGCTTTTTTTGCAGCAGCAGCTGCGGACGGCCTGTCATGCCAAAATCCTATCAACAAATAAGATGCCAATCCTACCAATTCCCAGAAGGCATATAATTGAATTACATTGGCGGACAGGACTAATCCAATCATAGCGGCTGTGAATAGAGACATATAAGCAAAATAACGCGAAAAACCCGGATCCCCCTTCATATATCCCAAAGAGTAAATTTGAACCATCAAACTCACTCCAGTTACAACAACTAACATGATTGCGGTCAATGGATCCAATAAGATTCCTATCTCTATTGCCGCACTTCCTATATCTAGCCATGAATACAAAGTGAAATTGAATTCCATGCCATTTGCCAGTTTCAGCAAGACCCATACAGACATGCAAAAAGATAAAAGTAATGCCCCAATCAACAGGAGACCAGAAATTAGAGAATACCTATCAAAGAAAGGTCTTATTAAAAGAGCTATTATTATAAAAACAGCTACAGGGAGGAAAAAAATAGACCAGACAATAGATTCTACAGGCATCTAAATTTTCCTCATTATTTCTTCAGCTACATGCTCCCTTCCCTTAGGAACATAGATTATGAAAGCACTCTTTTCCGACCAGTCTAGAATATCTGAATCAGGGAGAAGCTTAGTCGGGAGACCTTCTCCTTCGAATAAATCTTTCCATATTTCTGCTGTAATTAAGTTAGATACCCGTTTGAATTCTACCCACATAATCTATAACTCAAATGTTTCCTGATACTTTATGCAGTTCAATTAATCCGTATGTCCTTTAACTTTAGTGTTGTAAAATATCCGCTTGGGTTAATTCCACGGATTCGTTATTTCTATACATAGCTAATATTATTCCTAGACCCAGCGCTATTTCCGCTGCTGCAACAGTAATTATAAAAATCACGAATACATGGCCAGTAAGTACGCTGGACAAGCTTATTTGCAAACTCTGCGGTGCCACAAACTTAGCCATCGCAACCAACGCTATGTTAATAGCATTAAACATTATCTCCAAAGACATTAAAACGGCTATGACATTGCTCCTGGCAAGTGTTCCATATAGGCCGATACTAAATAGCACAGCCGAAACGATTAGCATGCCTTCTAGTGACACCAGTTATCCTCCTTCCTGTCGGCGGGCCAATGCCAATCCACCAATCAAAGTAGCTAATAATAAAAGTGACACAGCTTCAAAAGGAAGGACAAATTTACCAATCAATAAATCTGCCAATCCTACCGGCTCCTCATTGGATTCACTCAGAGTCTTATCAACATCTAATAGATCCTCTTTAGTCATGGCGGTAATGGCATTTATTTGAACCATATCTACTACCGATTTATCCTCAGCAGGTATTTTGTTCCACTCCGTTCCGATAGCAACAACTACCAAAGCTGCTAACACCAATGTTGAGATAAACACAGCAGGTATTTGCAATTTGTTAGGAGAATTACCTCGTCGAACATCGCGAGTTAACATTATCGCGAATACAAACAAGATAGAGATAGCGCCCACATATATTAAAATCTGGACAACAGCCAGAAATTCCGCACTCATAAGCACGAAAAATCCTCCGACACATATAAAAACCACAGCTAAAAGCAGTACAGATCTGAACAGGTCACGAACCAGCACGACCCCCAAAGCCGCTATAATAGCGGTAAGAGACAGCAACCAAAATATTACATCCGCAACAAACATCTAAACTCTACTATCCGGTTTAATGCCTGGGGTATCGGAGATGGGTTCATCAATAGCTGTTAGATCCAATCGCATCCCCGCTTTTTCTCTTTGATGCCATCTCCATTTCTCCCTACCTACCTCTCGCCATCCCAATGGCCTCCCATCTCCTGGTTTGTATTCAGCTTCTTCCAATTGAGGGCGAAACCAAGTACTAGGATGTTTTTGAGATTGGCGCAGCTGATCAATAGAAATAAACATGTTCTCCCTACTGTATTGACCCTGCTCAAATCCGCTCCCCATAAACAAGGCATCATAAGGACAGGCTTCTACACAGAGACCACAAAACATGCAACGCTGTAATTCGATATCAAAAACTTCAAGTTTATATTTATCTCCCTGCTTAATCGCGGTCCCGCTCGGACTCGTTACAATTTTTATGATACCGAGAGGGCAATACTTAGCACATGAAGCACATCCTGTACATCGTTCTTCATACCAGACAAACTCTTCTCCTCGAAAGCGCGGATGCTGCTTTACACGCTGTTCAGGATATTGAACAGTAAAAGGCTTTTTGGTCAAATTCTTCAATGTGACCAACAGCCCCCTAGCCATACCGAACCCATACATCTTAGTCTCCTTTACCAGGCATCATCACCCTGTAGGATCGTCTCGCAAGGATTGAGAAACGCCCGACGGAATAGATTTTCGTATTTTATCTTTCATCAATCGTCCAAATAGAGGCAAACAAACTCCAGCCAATACTAGATTTATAATAGCCATTATCCATAATTCTAAAGTTGTTATACCACCAGATTTCAGAACGTAAACTTCAACGGTCGTAGCAGCCAGGTTTATTAAGCTTAAAGGCAACATCACTTTCCAAGAAAACGCCATTATTTGATCAATTCGCAACCTAGGAAAAGTAGCCCTGATCCAGCTAAAAACCGCCACTATCAACAGAGTTTTACCCGTAAACCAAGCCCATCCCAAATAATCTTCCCAGGGACCGGCCCACCCACCCAAGAACAATGTGGTAATTAATGCAGAAACTACCAGTACTCCACCAAATTCAGCAGCCTGTATAAGGGCGAACTTAATGCCGCTATATTCTGTATGGTAGCCAGCTATTATCTCTGATTCTGCTTCAGCCAAATCGAAAGGGGTTCTATTCAACTCTGCACTCATACCAGCTAGAAAAACGAAAAAGGCCAAGGGTTGAACTACTATAAACGGAACCGATTGAAATTCGACTATAGAAGACAACGACATAGACCCCACTATCATAACCACCCCCAGTAGTGACAACACTACTGGAACCTCGTAACTTATTAAAACTGCCACTGAACGTGCAGTTCCGAAAAGGGCATATCTGTTATCAGAGGCCCATCCGGCTGTAAATAGCGCTATCGAAGTTATAGAACTGATCGCCAATATATATAAAACACCTACATTCAGATCGACTAAAGAAGTGTCTTTGGCAAATGGGATCACTGCCGCCATAAGAATCAAGGAGGCAACCATTATAATCGGGACCAAAGTGAAAGCAATACGATCAGCACCTGCAGGAATCAAATCTTCTTTCGTTATTAGCTTAAAAAGATCGGCTATAGGTTGTAACAACCCGAACGGACCCCACCTATTAGGCCCAATTCTGTTTTGGAACCTGCCTAACAATCGTCGTTCCATCCAACTAACTACAGCGGCCCCGAGCAAGACTGCGTTGATCAAAATCAGCATTATAGTCACGCCGGCTAATACGTATGACACCCAGCAAGGTAACAGCGAGGATGCGTAATCGTATATAAACCTAAAGAGAGGGTTATCCCGAAGAATAGTATCCTCACATTGAGATGGGAACATATTAACGATCCACTTCCCCCATATTAATGTCTATACTGCCTAACGATACGATCATGTCAGCCAACTTCCACCCCACCAACAGATGCTCGGTAATGGTCAAATTGATCAAAGAAGGAGATCGAATTTTACATCTGTAAGGGGAAATTCCACCGTCACTAACTAAATAAAAGCCTAATTCGCCTTTAGAAGCTTCTACCCTCCCATAAGCTTCTGCCCCAGGTTCAGCCCGTAAGACCAATGGTAATTCTGGGATTCGAACCAACCCAGGCTCGATTTGGTCTACACATTGTTCAATAATCCTCATACTCTGCCGTATTTCTTGCATCCTAACCCAAAAGCGATCGTAGTTATCCCAATTACTACCAGTTGGGATATCAAAATCAACTAGATCATAAGCGTCATATGGCTCTTTTTTTCTCCAATCCCAGTCAATCCCGCTTGCTCTCAATACTGGTCCACTGACAGAACAATTTATGGCTACGTCGGGCTCCAACGGACTAACACCTTTAGTCCTAGCAAGTAAAATCTCGTTTTCCATTAGGAGTGCCTCTAAATCAGCGAATTCATCTCTGAAGTCAGTCATAAATCGGTCTAACGCTGGCCAAAAATCTTCTGGAGTATCTGAGAACACTCCACCCGGACGCATATAACTTACAGTAACCCTTGCTCCACAAAGCATCTCGAATAGATCCAGTATGCGTTCCCTGCTCCGGAAGGTGTACATAAGGGGTGTTCCGAAGGCCCCCATTTCCTGGATGAAGAAACCAACAGCTATTAAATGACTAGCGATCCTCTGCAATTCCGCAGCAAGTGTCCTGAGATACTTAGCTCGGGGGGGAGGTTCTATTCCTACCAGTTTCTCAACTGCGAGGCAGTAAGCCTGATTGTTGATCATGGAGGAGGTATAATCTAAGCGATCGGTCAACGTAATAACCTGAACATAATTACGTTCTTCGGCCAGTTTCTCAGATCCCCTATGCAGGTAACCTAGAACAGGTTCTACCTCAACTATATCCTCACCATCGAAGGTTATACGGAGTCTGAATACTCCATGAGTACTAGGATGTTGAGGCCCAACATTCACTGTCATCGGTTCAGTTCGAATAGTCATATATTCTCCCTTACAGGAAATCCTTACGTAGTGGATGACCTTCAAACCCCTCCCACAGCATAATACGCTTCATATTCGGGTGACCATCAAATTTAACACCCATCAGATCCCATATTTCCCTTTCCTGAAAATCAGCACCCTTCCAAATGTTGTACACAGAAGGAAGATTAACTTCTTCTCTCCCATATAATTTGGTTTTGACAACTGCAGAATGCTGTTTATTTAGAGAGGTCAAATGGTAGACAACTTCAAAAAATTCTATGAAATCAACGGCGGTAATCGAATTCAGGTAGTTGAAGTCTAACGTCGGGTCTGAAAACAAAAAATGGGCTACCTGGACCATATGGTTTGGCTTAACCCAAATAGCACTTGTGTCACAACCTTCCACCACATTTGGCAAAGCTTCTTCTAATCGGTCAGCTAATTCGTTTCCCGTTAACCTAGAGATCATCATTCCGAGGATATCTTCCGTTTTTTCTTCAAAATATTATCTTTTTTTATTTTCTCATGAAGTTCCATAATACCGTAGAGAAGGGCATCCGGGCGCGGAGGACAGCCAGGAACATACACATCAACCGGTATTATATGATCAACTCCGGGGACCACGCTGTAAGATCCATAATAAGGACCTCCACTAGTGGCACAAACTCCCATGGAAATAACCCATTTGGGGTCAGCCATTTGTTCATAAATACGCTTAATTGGAGGGGCCATCTTCCATGTAACGGTTCCCGCTATTATCATCAAGTCAGCTTGCCTAGGCGATGCTCGAAAGGCTTCCATCCCAAACCTGGCTATGTCGAATCGACCCATAGCAGTTGCCATCATCTCAAAAGCACAACAGGCTAACCCAAACGAAACCGGCCACAATGCCGACTTCCGACCCCAGTTAACTAAAGCATCAACGGAAGTAACCACAAGATTACCCTGAAGATCCTCCGGCACCTCTATGGACGGCGATTGAATCTGGTCAGAGGAGACGTCAATCAAATCACTAACTAATTGACCCTCAGACCGATCTATGTCCCACGTCCTATCATGAAGGGGCTCATTACCCCGCGCTATATCCACCATATAACTAACTACTCCACTCTAGATCACCTTTCCGCCAAGCATAAGCCAGACCGACAAGCAATATTCCTACGAAAACCGCCATCTCGACCAGAGCAAATAATTCCAATTTATGAAATTTAACCGCCCAAGGATACAAGAAAACCACTTCCACATCGAATATTACAAACAAGATAGCGAAGAGATAATACCGAAAATGGAATCTATTCCAAGTGCCGCCAATAGTCTCTACTCCGCATTCATAAGCCTCGGATTTCACAGAAGTCGGATTATTAGGTCTAATGCCAATTTTTGACAGTAGATGGGAGGCGAGTATCATACTTAGCGGAACTACACACGCAATGACCGCGAATATCGCTACCAATCCATACTGTCGGAGATAATCATCCAGCATAAGATCCTGCCGTAATAAGGACGTTCATTAACCGGTGCAAATTATAACATAGCCCACATAGGCTAGATAGTAAAATTACCACTGTATTCACGAGCCATGATCCAGAGTACGATCAGCAACAAAATACATAATTAATTGAGTTAATCAAATATGCCACAACCCAACAGTAAATTCATTAAGGCTAATGGGATTAATCATCATTATCTGGACTGGGGGAACCCTTCGCTTCAGACCGTTATAATGGTTCATGCCACCGGGTTATGCTCAGCTGTCTGGAAACCAATTGCGACTAAACTATCACAAACCAAACACGTAATGGCTTTCGATCAAAGGGGACACGGGGATAGTGATCAATCTGATTCCGGAGACAGCTTCGAGTTAATCGGCGAAGATCTGGCATCTATCATAGAAGCTTTAGGAGAATCTCCGGTTTTTGTAGTTGGCCACTCTTCCGGAGGAATCGCAACATTAATTGCGGATCATTTACTATCGGGACAAATAGCAAAAGCCATTCTAGTTGAAACCAGAATATTAGATGGACAGGGCAGCGGCGGAGCATTGAAAAAACGGGCTGATCGAACTCGAATGAAAAGAGCTATCTGGGAAAATCGCAGTACCATGTACGAGGCTTACAGACCTCGAGATACATTTAAGAACTGGACCGAAGAGTGTTTAATTTCGTTTATCGAAAGTGGCACCAAATTATTACCAGATGGCAAGGTCCAGTTGAAATGCTCTCCAGAGATCGAGGCTAGTTTTTACGAACAACGAGAAAATTTAGTGCTATCCAATTATTTTAAGGGCCTTACAGCAGAATACAAGATATTACTGGGAGACTATCCTGAAGCGCAGCAAATAGACGATAATGAGTTAGTCTATTTTCTAAATAACATTCCTGATTCTAGCGTAAAACCCATGCAGATCGGCAGTCATTTTCTACCTTTGGAGCATCCTCAAATTGTGTTCGAGGAGATTGAGGGATTTTTCAGACCAGCCACCGGGAACACCCATTCTATGGAATATAATTCATGATAGAAACGTTAGTGATTGCCACCGGCAATAAAGGTAAACTAAGAGAATATCAACAGTTGCTGTCCGGACTCCCCTTAAATATAGTGTCACTTGAAGACGTGGGGATATCTTTAGAGGTCGAAGAAACTGGGAATACCTTCTCGGACAATGCCTGGCTTAAAGCTCTAACATATTCAAACTTGACTGGCATGTTGACTCTATCAGATGATTCTGGATTGGAAGTTGACGCATTACATGGGCAACCCGGTGTTCATTCTGCCCGCTACGGAGGCGCATGTTTAACATCTGATGAAGCACGCGTATCTTTACTTTTAAAAAACCTTGAAACTGTGAGATGGCCAGAGAGAACTGCCCGATTTAAGTGCGTAATAGCAATAGCAGGAAGCAAAACCCACCAGATTAATCCAACTGAATATCCCAACCAAGAGTCTAAATCTGTCCGCATCGCATCGGTAGTAGGGTCAATCTCGGGAATGATACAATACGAACCACGTGGGGAAGACGGATTTGGATATGATCCTGTATTCTTTCTACCTTCAATTAAACAAACCATGGCTGAAATGACCCTGGAATATAAAAATCTGATCAGCCACAGATCCGATGCAACACGCAAAGTAATACAGGTATTGAGAACCCTTGCTGGACATTAAAATACTTAACCGACACATACATATAAAAATGTTAAAGCTTTTGTTCAAACGAGCCAATACTGAATGTTGATAGATAAATTTAAGCGTCCTTTACAGGACATACGGATCTCGGTCACCGACAGATGTAATTTTCGGTGTCCCTACTGCATGCCATCCGAAATATTTGGAGAAAGGTACCAATTTTTACCTAAAGAAGAGATATTAAGTTTTGAAGAGATAACCCGTCTAACTAAAATTCTTGTAGGATTCGGGGTAAACAAAATTCGGATTACTGGAGGAGAACCTTTACTCCGGACCGATCTTCACAAACTGATCAAACAGCTATCCGAAATAGATAACACTTTGGACATTACTTTAACTACCAACGGATTCCTACTAAAAGACAACGCCGAACTTTTAAAAGACTCCGGACTAAAAAGAATTACAGTTAGCCTTGACAGTCTCGCAGACGATGTATTTCGCAAAATGAACGGTAGAAATTTTGGTATCGAAAGGGTTTTAGAAGGTATTGAGGCCGCCACAAAAGCAAATTTATCTCCACTTAAAATCAACGCAGTCGTGCAAAAAAATGTTAACGATCACACTCTAGTTGATCTGGCAAAGTACTTTAAAGGTACAGGACACATAGTTCGTTTCATCGAATATATGGACGTTGGCAACAAGAATGGTTGGGAATTGGATGAAGTCGTACCTGCCAATGATATCCTTGCACTCATCGACCAAGAAATGCCTCTGGAGCCTATAGATCCTAATTACCCTGGTGAGGTTGCTAGAAGATATCGATATAAAGACGGTCAGGGGGAAATCGGTATCATAGCCTCGGTAAGCCAACCTTTCTGCGGCGATTGTTCCCGGGCGAGGTTATCTACAGATGGAGCTCTTTATACTTGCCTTTTTGCTAGTCGCGGCTTAAACCTCCGAGATACCATGCGAAGCGGCGGCACTGATACTGAACTCGAAAGTATGATAAAGGATGTCTGGCAAAGCAGAACCGATAAATATTCAGAGGAACGTTCCGCTTCGATAATCACAGATCCCTCTGAACCCAAGATAGAAATGTATCAAATTGGCGGCTGATCCCGCCGAGCCTGCCCACCAAACTAAGATCATTGCAAATAAGAAACACGCGGGGCAAGTTAATATGATTGAGATATATACCGATGGAGCCTGTAAATCCGGTGTTGGAGGTTGGGCTGCTTTAATCCTAGAGACATCGGGACACCGAGACATGTCAGGGAAATTAGAAGACACTACCAGTAACCGGATGGAACTTAGTGCCGCGATACATTCACTGGAATCCCTGCCGAACGGTTCTGAAGTGACCATATTCAGTGATAGTGAATACCTGGTAAAAACCATGACACAAGGCTGGAAAAGGAACACTAACCTAGACCTATGGGAGAGTTTAGATTACTTAAATATCTCCCACACAGTCACATGGCAATGGGTCAAAGGACATGCCAACATATCCGGTAACGAATACGTGAACGAATTGGCAGGGTTCGAAGCAGGTGTAACGAAAACCAGACCGACCATAGATAAGTTTTTTAAAACCCTAGATCCTACTGATGTCCCTACTCTTACCCACGTAGACCCTCAAGGCCGCGTGAAAATGGTAGACGTCGGGTGGAAACCCGTATCTGATCGAGAGGCTACAGCTCAGGGTTACATATTAATGCAACCCGAGACCATTAATTTGATCAGAGATAACTTGATTAAAAAAGGGGACGTCCTGACCATCGCACAAATAGCAGGTATTATGGGGGGGAAACGTACCGCGGAATTAATTCCATTATGCCACCCATTGCCTCTCAATAAACTGGATGTTGAGCTTGAATTAGACGTACCCAATAATAGAGTTAAGATATCCGTGTTGGCCCGAACCTCTGGAAAAACCGGAGTAGAGATGGAGGCGTTAACCGCCGCGTCCATCGCTGCTTTAACCATCTATGATATGTGCAAGGGAGTAGACCGGTGGATGACTATTGAAGGCATCGGCTTAGTTAGCAAAAGTGGAGGGTTAAGCGGAGATATTCAACGTGAAGATACGTAACACTGGTTATTTACCCGTTACTTAGAATCACTTCCCCCTTTTTTGCAGTTCCGAGTATAGTAAATCAAGCGCCTGAATGGCATATGGCAAATATTCTTCTGGCAGGAACTGAACTTCTTCAAATTGTTCAACTTGCTCCACATCAGAGATACCGGCACCTCCTGCAATCCCGACTAGATCTAGCGTTCTGAAGACCCCATCAGGGCAGACCACGACACATCCTATGGATCCAGCCTGGTGAACAGGCTCAAGCTCAATTGCCTGAATAGAGTTCATTCCCAAGAACGAAGGAAAGGGATCACACGCAGCAGCCATTTCTTTAATTATCTGAGATAATTCTTCTATAACATTGAATAAAGCAGTCTGCGCTGCTGACTGCATATCATCCGAAAACTTATTACTTATATCCATTTCTATTTCAAGCCATGATGAATGGTTTTTTATAGACAACAGCCTAAATAGTTCAATTGACAGCCAGAATCTGGCAGGTTTAGTATAACTCAGTAGGAACTATTCTTGGCGTCTGGCCAGTTGAGTTCTTGGGTGGCAGCGTAGCTCAGCGGCAGAGCGGGCGCTTCATAAGCGCTAGGTCACTGGTTCGAATCCAGTCGTTGCCACCACCTAATCGGTATCTCAGACCAAAATCATCAGATTATAACTCACCCAATCCCACCCAGAAAGGCAACTGGTCTCAAATTTTATCGAGGTAATAATTATGGGATTACCAGAACGAATGAAATTCGGTATTTTTCTAGGTCCATTCCACCGAGTAGGAGAAAACCCAACGCTAGCAATAGACAGAGATTTAGAATTAGTTCAATGGCTGGATCAACTGGGTTTTGACGAAGCATGGATCGGAGAACATCACAGCGCAGGATGGGAAACCATATCATCCCCCGAACTTTTCATGGCTGTAGCGGCGGATAGAACACGCCACATCAAATTAGGCAGCGGAGTCATTAGCCTACCCTATCATCATCCTTTCATGGTTGCTAACCGTATGGTACAACTTGACCACATGACTCATGGCCGAGTCATGCTTGGAGTAGGTCCAGGAGCCCTACCGGGTGACGCCTATATGCTGGGTATCGATCCTACAACCCAGCGAGAGAAAATGGACGAATCTTTAGGGATAATTCTGCGACTTTTCACCGAAGACCAACCAATTACCTACCATAGTGACTGGTTTGAATTAAACGAAGCCTTACTACAACTGAGGCCTTATCAAAAGCCTTATATGCCCATAACGGTAGCTTCCGTTCAGTCACCTGCCGGTGTGGCTTTAGCAGGGAAATACGGGGCATCAGTTCTGACTATCACGGTACCAAGAGATCCTTCAGCAGGGCCCTCAAACCTGAAATCTTTATGGGATATCGCCGAAGAATCCGCTGCAGAGCATAATCAAACAGTGAACCGCCATGATTGGAGGCTATGTATACCTGTTCACATAGCCGAAACTCGCCAGCAAGCATTGGATGAAGTTAGATTAGGAGCAGGTCAATATCTCAGAGAATACACCGAGGGCACCAACGGCCGAAAGGCAGTTTTTGACGGTCCACTAGAAAAGGTTGTTGATCATATGGCCGATAATGGCTCGTGGATAATCGGAACTCCGGATGATTGTATAGAAGGTATCAACAGACTGGCCGAACAGAGTGGCGGATTTGGAGGTTTTCTAGTCCAAACTATTGATCGGGCTCCGAGAGAGAAGATGCTACATAGCTTCGAACTTCTAGCGCGGTATGTCATGCCCAGATTCCAGGGGACCATACTAAGTACCACCGCATCAAATAAATGGGCCACAGACCGACAGGAAGTTCTGGTCAGCGGAAGAGTAAGAGCAATTGACCGTGCGCATGAAGTATATGCGGGAAGAACCAATTAAACTCGAAAGAAATACAGTTAATAATGTAAACCCTGGGGATTAGTTTCCCCGGGTTTACGACAAAACCCTATTGAAAAACCTAAGCGCATTACCGCCAGCTATTTTAGTTATGTCACCGTCAGAATAACCCCGTTTAATCAACCCTCTAATGATGTTTTTGCCGTCAGCGGGTGATTCTAAACCGTCAAGATAAGCTGCCGGCAATTGGCCCGGGGCATTTCTACCCAAGACTTGTCTATGAAAATCTACATGGTCGCCTGCCATAGTATCGGTACCGATAGCAACATTATCGACCCCAACAAGTTTGATCATGTAATCATACTGGTCTAAAACACAAGAGATATCTTGATTTGGATCATCGCTTAAAGAATTAGGCACAGCAGTGATACCTATTAATCCACCTTTTGCCGTACAAGCTAACAATTCATGGTCTTGCCGAGTTCGGGCAGTTGGTCTAAGAGTGTAAGCAGCGTTGTGGCTAAATGTTACGGGAACTTCTGAAAAAGCTAACACGTCCTGAACTGTATTGGGAGAAGCATGCGATACATCGATGATCATCCCAAGGTCGTTCATACGTCTCACCACCTCTATCCCGAATTCACTCAGCCCTCCATCATTTCGTTCGTTTTGCCCATCACCAATAAAGTTCTTTCTCGTATAGGTTATTCCAGCTAACCTAACGCCCAACGCATAAAAAGAATCTATCCTTTCAATACGATTCCCGATTGCCAGGTGCTCCAAAGTAGGGAAAAATGCTACCTTACCGCTTTGCTTCGCGGCTAAAATCTGTGACGAATTTGACACATTAACGACATCGGTATGTCTCGACATATCTGTCAGCATCACCGACACTTCACCAGATACATCTGAATAACTAGCAAAAGACAATTCAGGAGTATTAATCAAACCCCTAAACACGTTCGCAGTCGCAACAGCAGTCCAACCACCGTGCTTTACCGCTTCATAGCACCAACCATATTCGCCATTACGTAAGTATGAACTCAAGGCCGATATATCATCAGGCATTATCATAGGATGTTGATGGATATCGACCATGACAATATCATCCATCAAACGGTCAAACCTTAACTCTTGCTGCTCGTCGAGTTCGACTGCTTTAGAAAACACTCGGTTAAGTTCCCGAGCTAGTCTGATACCATGTTTCTCTACAAACTCCATATATACCCTCACCGGACTTTCCAAGACCAGACTCCTGTCTAGTCTTTAGATGCACTAGGTATGACGGTGATAATTAGAGGTTGCCAAGCTTCTGCAAGTTAGCGCAATCTACGTTGTATCATAACTTATATGAGATTATCGGATTAATCCACTTCTATGGCCCATATGATACTTTCGAACAAACGGTCCCAGTTTCACAAATTGCTCTACCCATTTGTGCGCTCAAACTCCTTCATAAAAGAAACCAACTGTTCTACTCCTTTATCAGGAAAAGCGTTGTAAATAGATGCTCTAATCCCACCTACAGAGCGATGACCTCGTAACTCGGACAATTCGTTTAAATTGGCTTGTTCTACAAATTTTTGCTCCAACTCTGACCCTGGCAACCGGAAAGTCACGTTCATGCGCGACCTATCCTCGGTAACAGCATGACCTCTGTAAAATTCCGAGGAATCAATCAAGTCGTAAATCAACCTTGATTTATCCAAGTTGCGACGGCCCATTTCCTGTAATCCGCCTTGATCAATTATCCATTTTATTACTAAACCCAGGATATAAATCCCGAAAACAGGTGGAGTATTATAAGCGGAAGCGGATTTATGCTGTACTTTATAACTCAACATAGCGGGCAAATTATCCTTACTACGCTCTATAAGATCATCTCTGATAATTACCATGGTAACACCGGCAACACCCAGATTTTTTTGAGCACCTGCGTAAATCAAACCATACTTGGAAACATCAATCGGCTTACTCAAGGCGTTAGATGATATGTCACCGACTAAGGGGACACTGCCAGAATCTGGTTCCTCGGCCCATTCCGTTCCAAATATGGTGTTGTTGGCGGTAAAATGCACATAATCCGCGTCCGGATTTAACGTTAATTCTTGTTGCCTCGGGATTCTATCAAAGCCTTGTAGTTCGGTACTTCCTGCCAAATCTATGCGAGCAATTTTTTGCGCTTCTTCAAAGGCAACTTTGGCGAAATGTCCTGACACAATATGGTCAGCATGACCTTCAGGTGATACCAGGTTCATAGGTATCATAGAAAATTGTAATGATGCCCCACCCTGCAGAAAAAGGATACTGTAGTTGTCTGGTATAGAAGCTAAAGTTCTAATGTCTGATTCAGCCTCCTCCATAATATCAATCACAGTTTTAGACCTATGGCTCATCTCTAACACAGACATTCCTATCCCTGGGAACTCAAACAAGTTCTCTTGAGCCTCAAGTAAAACCGGTTCTGGTAGAACAGCTGGACCTGCAGCAAAATTAAAAACTCTCTCAGCCATGTTTCTCCTAGTGATGTGCATTAACTCTTACCAAGTTCTTGTAAAACCCACGGTAGTCTATTAGCGAGGTGTTGAGGTGTCAATTAACAGTTACACAACCGGACCCCCAAGTGGTGACCGTGGCTCCTCACATTCCAGAAATATTCCGTAACCCGGATTTTGTTCTAATGTCCCTTGATTTAACAACACCTGTCCACGAAGGAAAGTCATATAAGGCTTCCCTTTCACTTCCCAACCCTCAAACAGCGTGTAGTCAGCGTTACTATGGTGATCCTTGGCCGTTATAACTCGATCTCCATTGGGATCTATTATTAGCAAATCTGCGTCAGACCCTACTTGAATTACCCCTTTACGGGGGAAAAGGCCAAATACACGGGCAGGGTTCTCTGATAAACATCGGGCCATCCACCAAATAGGCAAGCCTCTTTTTACGACTCCTTCGCTGTACATTAGAGGGACTATAGTCTCCACACCCGGCGAACCAAAAGGAACTGACATACCTTGAGAATCGACAAAAATATTATCCCAACCTGGCTCTTTAAGCTCTTTAGGATAGGGGGCATGATCACTGGCAACTATTGATATATGACCTTGTTCCAAACCCCTCCAAAGCGAGTTTCTATCTTGCCCGTCGTCTGGCCTTAAAGGCGGCCCGATTTTGGCTAATGGACCAAATTTAGCCATAGCGGAGTCGGACAGCAATAGGTATTGAGGACAAGATTCGGTCCAGATTTTTTGACCCGATGCCTGAGCCTGTTTAATTCGCTCCAAACCCAATCCGGTACTTAGATGGACTACGTACGTCGGACAGTTGGTAGCATGGGCCATTTTGACAGCTCGATTAATTGCTTCTTCTTCGGCCCAATCAGGGCATGCTGAAGGGAAATCAGTAGGATGGGTATGACCGCTATCGATCAATTTATTTTCAAGATATTCGATGATATTTCCGCTTTCACAATGTAATTGCAATAGCCCATTACCTTTAGATACCATTTCCATCGTCTCGCAAATATAATCATCATCGCACATACGGTATGGCCGTTTTTTATACGTCATGAACATCTTGAAAGATTTGACCCCGAGATCTAAAGCCTGAGGAAGGCTTTTCAGAATACTGGGTCGATTTTGAAGTATGAAATGAAAAGCGAAATCGGTTAATGCCGAACTCTCTACTTCTTCCTTTGATCTAATTATAGCTTCTGGCAGGGTTTCATCTCCTTCCAAATTATAAGTGCCAAACGGAACCAAAGTAGTCAGACCCGCAGATGCAGCAGCCCGAGACCCTAAAGCATAGTTGTCATGTCCATCTAGATGGACATGACTATCTATGAGACCAGGAAGAACAAATTTTCCGTGAGCTTCTATGTATCTATCCGCCTCCGGTAATAACTGTTCTGGCCCAATTGCCACTATTTTTTCGCCTTTAATAGCTATTGAAGAATCATAGACTTGTGATGAACCAACAATTTGCCCACCTACAATTACGGTATCTACTCGGGTATCAGTACTAAATTTAGGCATAACCATACCTCCAACGCTATTTGACCGGGATATAACCCTGACTCTGAAAAGCCGGCATAACTTCTTCGATGCACCTCCGGAGTTGCTCCTCTAAATCCGGTGCTACGAACCTCATCACCGGCATCGTACAACCTGCCTCAATATATCTTTCAATTTTTTCTATGACAGCATCAGGAGACCCACAAGCCAACCATACGTCAGCCCGCTCCTGCGATATGGTTCCCGCCCCGTAATACTCAGACAGAAATTCCTGAGCCTGCCTATACGCTACTTCTTGATCGTCATTTATGTTTACATAGAGATGTAGACAGGACTCTAATTGAGATGGATCACGACCCAGGTCGGCAGCATAGCCCTGAATGCGCGAAAATCTTTCCCTGAAAGTCTCAACCGGAGTACCATCTGTCTGCCAACCGTCTCCATATTTGGCAACTCTTCGTAAAATCCTGGTTAAGGTATTTTCATCAGCTTGGCCTGGCTTCGGGTTTGCGGCCAAGTATATAGGAAGGTGACTTTGTACGGGTTTGGGTTGAAGTTGGACTTCAGATATCTGGTAATATTTCCCCGAATAAGAAACTTCGTCATCCTCCCAAAGTCTACGCAGTATGTTAATTCCTTCAACCACTCGCCCTACCCTCTCTCGTGATTTGACGCCCATGTTATTAAGTTCATTCGCGAACTGTGGTCCGAAACTTTCAGAACCACCATTACAAACTGATAAGATAGTCCTACCTTCGGATAAAACATCCAAACTAGCCCACTGAATTGCCAGAAGGATTGGATTCCTCAAAGGAAAACTTGCCAAACAAATAGGCCCTAGTTTCACTGATCGAGTATGAGCGGCAATAGCAGATAACGTTACTATGGATTCAATCCTCGGCTTGGACAATAAGTTGTCACCAACCCAGACGCTGTGGAAACACCCGGATTCTTCGGCCATTACCGAAGCATTCATCAAATCCTGCATCGTTACCCAGTTAAACAATACCGCCCGGTTTGATAGGCTCAGACCAAACTTAGCTCTCATTGTAGATAACATTTCACCTCTCCAGTATATTATCCAAGCATAGATACAATAGTGTGTGCCATGACCTTGGCAACCTCTACCAGATGAGAGATTGGAACGAAATCATCTCCAAGAGGCCAATCCCCTCCTCCGACTCCATACATAACCGTCGGAACTCCTAGGGCGGCTGGCCCTCCAGCATCAAATGTACCTTGCCCGTAAAATGTGTCGGGCTCGACTCCCATAATTTGCCTATGGGACTGCATTAAAGATTCAACCCCCAGATGATACGGATCACAAAGGGCCGGCAACATATACTCCCCTGTAGTAACCGTGACCTGATAATTATCGAGTTCGCCGATGGATTCACGAATATCATTTGCAGCTTCTTCAGGTTGGTCTCCAGGAAGCAACCTACGATCTACTCGTAACCGGGCCAGTGAAGGTAAAGTATGGGGCGCTAAGGGTTCAAAACTGAGTTGATAAGGGACAACATGCCGCCGTCCCAGAAGCGGATCGCTATCCCCCAACGGAACTTGTTTCAGCAGGTCCAATACACGATTAGCACCTTCTATAGCACTATGACCCATATGAGGCACACTAGAATGGCTAGATTTTCCCTCTATCTCCACGTTGACATCTACCCTGCCTCGATTCCCGAGCGATATCGCCTTGCCGGTTCTGGTCATGAGAATCCCAAAGTCGGGTCGTCCGTTTATCGCACCTAAAAGGGCGTTCGAACAAGCATGACTGCTTCTACCTTCGTTATTAACTGCGAATAATAATTTACCCGCGAGCTTAACATCGTAGTCTTTGATCCACTTCAAAACCGACAACATTATTGCTTGATGTGATTTATTTTGCCCAACTCCTTGGCCAAATAGACATGGTTCGTTAAACCCCCACTTGGATCCATCAGCTATAGCTCCCGAAAAAGGATTCACCATCAAGTTATGGTGCTGTGTCGGTGTATAGACCATAACAAGTAAAGATGGGGTTGAATCTCCATCCCCTATTTCCAAGAGAAGTTGATTACGAGGAATATCCACAACTGAGGATACTTGTAATGACTCTATTTTAGGTCTCAGTACTTCCTGTACATAGTAAACAAGTTTAGGATCGTCGGGCTCTATAAACGTGTCTAACCCCATCGGTACGTCGGTTGGGACACGCGCTAATTCTTGCAAACTATCAACGAGATATTCTTGATCTATCTTTTCTACTGAGTTGATCAAATCCATACAGCCTATATCCTTTTGCCTAGATTGACGAGTTAAACGAATTCATACCTGAATCATTAACAGTTTATGTTATGTTAACACAGGAACTTGCCACTTAATTGAATCAGTACATGGGTAACGGTCGAGGCACTCCGCCTCCACTAATATGTCAACAAGGAAACTGTTACAATGTCCAGAATTTAGTCTCCATTTAAGATAATACTAATAACTGGAAATATATAATGCAGAGACATGGAATAATTGGTCGTTCTTTCCCAAGGCTGGACGGCAACGATAAGACGACGGGATATACTCAATATACCGCCGATATGTCTCCCAAAGGTATTCTATGGGGTCGCATCCTGCGTAGTCCATGGCCACATGCCAGAGTAGCTAATATTGATGTATCTAAAGCGTTGATGATCCCTGGCGTCCACGCAGTGTTAAAAGGTTCTGATGTATCAGGCATACGATACGGCCGCCGTCTGCATGACGTTCCTGTCCTGGCAGACGATACAGTGCGTTTTATCGGAGACAAGGTAGCTGCAGTTGCAGCTGTAGACAAAGACACCGCAGATGAAGCACTCCTGCAAATTAACGTGGATTATGAAGAACTCGAACCGGTTTTCGACCCGGCGGTAGCTATGGGTAATGAATCCCCACTTCTACACCCGGATGTCAACAGCTACAGAGGCCTTCCTAAACAATTAACAGATATCTCGAATGTATTCATAGAGGACCGATGGGGTCAAGGAGACACAACAATCGGGTTTGCCACCTCAGATCATATAATCGAAAACTCTTTTTCTGTCCCTAGCCAACACCAAGGATACATCGAACCCCACTCCTGTTTAGTATCCATAGATGATAACGGCGTAGCCCAAATATGGGCATCCTGCAAAGTACCATTCCAGGTCCGTGATCAACTTTCTGTTGCTCTAGGCCTGCCTAAAGACAGCATTAGAGTTAACCCAGTAGCAATAGGTGGGGATTATGGCGGAAAAGGGTCTGCTATGGACATACCTGTGGCATATTTTTTGGCTTTGAAGACCGGACATCCGGTCAAGATGGTAATGGACTATTTGGAAGAGTTTACCGCGGGGAACCCCAGGCATTCCGCAGTAATAAACCTGAAAACAGGGGTAATGAAGGACGGCACATTAGTAGCCCATGAAGCCAGAGTAATATTCAATAGCGGAGCTTACGGGGGATTCAAACCCACTCCCGGGGTTAACCTCGGAGGTGCCTCTAAGGCGGGCGGACCGTACCGGATACCTCATACAGATATACGGGCTGTCCACGTTTACACCAATACAGTTCCCGGCGGATTTATGCGTGCTCCTGGAGAACCCCAAACGCTTTTTGCAAGCGAATCACACATGGATTGTATTGCCACTGAATTAGGAATGAATCCTGTTGCATTCCGTTTAAAGAATCTCATAAAGGAAGGGGAGAAAACTTCTATCGGAACAAGTTATAAATCCGTGAGAGCGAAAGAAACTTTCGAGAGTGCTTTAAAAGCGTCTAATTACTGGTCGGTAAAGAAACCCCATACGGGTCGAGGGGTCGCCATAGCCGAAAGACCAGCAGCAGGAGGATTGTCACACTCAGCCGTAACGTTATCAATGGACGGAACAGTAGTTGTAAATACATCAATATTTGAACCGGGCACGGGGACTAATAACCTCTTAAAACAAATAGTCGGAGAGGAACTTAATCTTGACCCGAATTTGATCGATGTCGAGGTATGGGATACCGACGCAGTAGAATTCGACACCGGGGTTGGAGGTAGCAGAGTCACACGGATAGCCGGAACAGCAGCGTTAAGATCAGCTGAACAGGCTAGGCGGGAATTATTCAGTATAGGAGCCGATCTCCTAGGTTGGCAGGAAGAGCACATTTATATTGAAGGTCACAATTTGAGCAATAACAATACTGGAGAGAAACAGCATTGGCCCGAATTACTCAGGCGCTTAGGCCATCCACTCAAAGCAAGTGTTTCTATAAATGAACCTGACCCTTCAGAAATAACGTCGTTTACAGCTCAAGTAGCCGAAGTTTCAGTAGATCCCGAGACAGGGCAAATCGAGCTATTAAAATTTATAACTGCCCATGACATCGGTACAGTCTTAAACCCTATGGAGCATCAAGGTCAAATTGAAGGAGCCGTAATCCAATCTATCGGATTTGCTCTAACAGAAGGGTTAGAGATCTCCGATGGTAGAGTAACCAATCCGACTTTAGGTGAATACAGATTGCCTAACATTAAAGATATACCCGAATTGATAACACTTCTGCTCCCTTCTGAAGTAGGGGCCGGTCCATATAATTCCAGGGGAATTGGGGAAAACCCATTAGGTCCTGTAGCACCTGCTATAGCCAACGCGATAGCAGATGCCACAGGGGTTAGAATAAAAAGCCTACCACTCACATCCGAGAAGCTTTACAAAAATTTGAATGCAAAGCTAATTAAAGAGTAATCAATTCATATCCATATATCGACTTGTTGGTTAACTATAATTATCAGGCCAAAGACTGACATCCAGAACTCGTTCACACCACCGGGCAACCCCTAATAATTGCCCCTCTCGAAACGGCAATCCGGCTAACTGGACTCCTAACGGCAACCCATTACTAGCTAATCCTGAAGGAATGGTGATAGTCGGGAGCCCGCTGGAGGTCCACGGAGCCTGAAAGACAGCCTCCCCGGTAGTATTGAGGTCCCGAGGAGCTGGAGTAGGGGTAGTCGGCATTAAAACAGCATCCACTCCATCTAGCATTTTAATCAAGTCTAACCGCAATTGACGTCTTAACCTTTGGGCATGCAGGTAATCTATTCCAGATACCAGCATGCCCATCTCGATATTAGCCCGGATCTTTGGACCGTACTCATCGGCCCGCTGTCTATACCATTCCCTATGAAACGATGCAGCCTCAACATTGCTGACTATTCGTTGACAAGCGTGCGATGAACCAAAGCTATCAGGGAGACTCACTTCTTTAATATCCGCACCGGCCAGAGCTAATTTGTGACTGATTGACTCCGTATGATCAACGACTTCTTTAGTGGAATTGTCAAAAAAGAAATCCTTAATCAACCCGATTACAGGCGGGCTAGAGCGACTTGCCATTTGCTCTATGAAATCTGGCACATGTTCGTCCGCCGAACCCGGATCTAATTCGTCATGACCGGAAAGGACTTGAAGCATCCGAGCCGAGTCCTCAACACTCCTCACCAATATACCGACAGTATCCAACGACCAACTCAATGGAACAACTCCATGCCGACTTATTCTACCGTAAGTAGGTTTTAGCCCTACTATTCCGTTATAAGCGGCAGGACGACAAGTCGATCCACCAGTTTGAGATCCAAGGGCTGCACCGCACATCCCAGTCGCCACTGCAACAGACGATCCGCTGCTTGACCCGCCAGGAGTATGATTCAGATTCCATGGATTCAAAGCAGGGGATGGATCGCTTGAAGCAAATTCCGTAGTAACAGCTTTACCAATTATGACAGCTCC